>Ga0209541_10005214_pt1 | contig 22724 bp, 21 predicted proteins | sample RifCSPlowO2_01_FD_184027 | JGI IMG/M metagenome (GOLD analysis project Ga0209541, IMG submission 184027) | Groundwater microbial communities from Rifle, Colorado - Rifle CSP2_plank lowO2_0.1 (SPAdes) (version 2) | ecosystem: Environmental > Aquatic > Deep subsurface > Groundwater | place...
GCTCCTTTAGAAGGCTTTGTCAGCTTGAAGATAAAAAAGAGGTTGGACAACGGCCAGCCATATTTCTCTTTGAATTATGCCGGACCAGTGAGGGGAGCAGGAGGAACAGCAGCTGCCACTTCGGTTCTTTTATCTGATTATATAAGAGTAAAAATGGGTTATGCGGAATATGATCCTACAGAAGAAGAAGTAAAGCGATTTGCCACAGAAATCCACGATTATCATGAACGGGTAACCAATCTGCAGTATCATCCTTCGACAGAAGAGATAGAATTTCTTGCCCGCCATGTGCCAGTGGAAATCAACGGCGATCCTACGGAAAAGTTTGAAGTTTCCCAGCATAAAGATATTCCCCGAATTGAAACCAACCGCATCCGCGGAGGAATCTGTTTAGTAATGGCTGAGGGCATCGCCCAGAAAGCGCCTAAGCTTTGGAAACGTTTAAGTGTCTGGGGCAAAGAGATGGGTGTGAACTGGGAATTTTTAGCAGAGTTTTTAGAACTGCAAAAACAAATTAAAGCCAAGCGGGAAGTAAAAAAAGAAGCGAAGAGCGAAGAAAAATTAACCCCTAATTTTACGTTTATCAAAGACTTGGTAGCCGGACGGCCGATCCTTACATATCCTATGCGAGAAGGCGGTTTTAGGCTGCGCTATGGCCGTTCCCGTCTTTCCGGGTTTTCTGCTCTCGGCCTTAATCCTGCCACCATGCAGATATTGGACAAATTTATTGCTATCGGCACGCAGCTGAAGATTGAGCGGCCGGGCAAAGCAGGAGTAGTTTCTTTATGCGATACTATAGACGGGCCGATAGTCAAATTAAAAAATGGCTCCGTAGTTTATCTTGCCACACCAGCGGAAGCAAAAATTGTCAATGATTCTGTTGAAGAAATCATTTTTTTGGGAGATATTCTATTTAATTATGGAGATTTTTCCGAGAATGGCCATAAATTAATTCCTGCAGGCTATTGTCCGGAATGGTGGATCCAAGAAGTAGAAAAATCAGCTAAAGAAAAATTCTCTGAAGAGATATGGTTCAATCTTTCTTCTCAGACAGGAATCGCAGAAAATCGCCTGAAGGAATTAAAAGAAAATTTTTTGACGGTTTTTCCTTCGGTAGAAGAAGCAGGAAAGCTGAGTATTTTTCTAAATGTTCCTTTACATTCAGCCTATACTTACCACTGGCGAAGGCTTTCTTTAGAACGATTGAAACAGCTCTTTATCTGGTTGAAACAAGCCACACTTGAATACCAAGATGATCAAACTAAGGTAGTTAAAAAAATTATTCTTCCGTGGAAAAAAGAAGAACACGGAGCGGTAAAGGAAAGTTTGGAATTGATTGGCATGCCGCACAAAGTTTCCATTGAATTTATCATTTTAGAGAATGAAGTTGCCCAAACTCTTTCCCTGCTGTTTAATCTTAAAGAGATTAAAGATTTGGAACGGATAATTCTGCCTGAAACAGCAGCCAATGCTTTGGAAGCGATTAATGCTATCTCCTCAGTTAAGATGAAAGATAAATCCGGCACCTTTATCGGAGCAAGGATGGGCCGGCCGGAAAAGGCCAAGATGCGGAAGATGGACGGTTCTCCTCAAGCATTGTTTCCGGTAGGAGAAGAAGGAGATAGGATGCGCTCTTTCCAATCAGCTTTAGCCGCAGGAAAAGTAACCGCAGATTTTCCTCTTCTTTACTGCCAGAAATGCAAAAAGAATACCGTTTATCTGCGCTGCGAAATCTGCGGAGAAAAACCCCTGCAAAAATATCACTGCAAATTCTGTGGAGATCTTTCCAAAGAGCAGTGCCAGCATGGGCCGGCCAGAAATTTTAGCAAGATTACAATCGACATCAAGCATTATTTTGATCTAGCAATGAAACAGACCGAAACCAAGATGGCTCCAGATTTGATTAAAGGAGTACGCGGCACTTCCAATAAAAATCATTTTGTAGAAAATCTAGCTAAAGGACTGTTGCGGGCCAAACATAATCTTTATGTCAATAAAGATGGAACCATTCGTTATGACTGCACTGAAATGCCCCTTACCCACTTTAAGCCGATAGAAGTCAACACTTCGGTGGAAAAGTTGAAGGAATTAGGATATGAAACTGATATTCACGATATGCCTTTGGAAACGGCAGATCAGATATTGGAGCTTAAACCACAGGATGTGATTTTGCCCGGATTCAATTCTTTGGATGAATCCGCCATCCAGGTGATGTTTCGCACAGCCAAGTTCGTTGATGAATTGCTGGTAAAGATTTATCATCAGCCTCCGTTTTATAACTTAAAAAATGAAGGAGATTTAATCGGGCATTTAGTGATCGGCCTGGCCCCTCACATCTCTGCGGGATTGATGGGACGAATCATCGGTTTTTCTGAAACTCAGGGATTATTAGCCCATCCTCTCTGGCATGCAGGCCTTAGAAGAGATTGCGATGGAGATGAAGCAGCAATCTTAATGCTTATGGACGGCCTGCTGAATTTTTCCCGCCAGTTCCTTCCTAATCAGCGAGGCGGCAGGACTATGGATGCACCACTGGTTCTTACCTCAATTATCAACCCTTCCGAGGTAGATGATCAAGCTCAAGGAATTGATGTGGTTTGGAAATATCCCCTAGAATTTTATGAAGCGGCTTTGCAGTATAAGCCGACTAGCGAGGTAAGGATTGCACAGATCAAACATAGCATTGGTAAAGAAACACAGTTCGAGAAAATGGGTTTTATTCATCAAACTAATAATCTTAATGCCGGAATCAATTGCTCTTCGTATAAAACTATTCCTTCCATGATGGAGAAACTACGGGGGCAGATGGAACTGGCTCGAAGGATTAGGGCAGTAGATACTATGGATGTAGCCAATATGGTCATTCAAAAACATTTTCTTAAAGATATTAGGGGAAATCTCAGGCAGTTTTCCCAGCAGCAGTTTCGCTGCACTAAATGCGATACTAAGTATCGAAGGCCGCCCCTGCTCGGCCGCTGCAGCTGCGGCAATAATCTGATTTTTACAGTAACCGAAGGAAGTATTGTCAAATATCTAGGGCCGAGCATGATGCTGGCCAAGGACTACGGGCTTTCCGACTACCTTAAACAGAATCTGGAATTGACTCATCGATATGTGGAATCAATTTTTGGCAAGGACAAAGATAAGCAGGAAGGGCTAGGGAAATGGTTTGGGGGATAAACGAAGAATGATTCAAAAAAAAGATAAAAAATGACAATCAAAAAGATATTCAAAACCCTCAATCTAATGATACACTTGAGATACATTTTTATACTTTAATACTACTTTAAGCTTAAAAGAGGCTGCAATGAAAAAACATACTGTTTTGTTTGGAGTTTTGCTATTAGTAACCAGTATATTTATACTCACTTTTGTTATAGCTGATGATAAAGGAAAAGATAGTGACGGAGGCAGTAACTCTGGCGGGTCTTCTGGATTCGGAAGCGATGGAGGAAGCAGTAGCGGTTCTGGTTCGAAGGGGGGTTCAGATAATTCTAAGGGGGGCGATTCAAAGGAAAGCAACGAGAATAAAGGAGAACCAAAAGATAGTGAAAATAAAGGTTTAGAAAAATCAACCGGCGCAGGTAAGAAGAAAGAAGAAAAAAAGGAGGAAACCAATAAAGAAGATAAAAACGGAAAAGAAGAAACAAAAACAATTATTGGTGAAGGGGGAGTAGAAATTAAAACCAAAACTGAAGCAAAAGAGGGCAAGACAGAAACAGAGGAGATTCGCACCTATATAGACGAAAAGGGAAATATGGTTGAGATTAAAACCGAGATAGAAACAAAAGAGGGGGAGAGTGAAACGGTGGTTGAAACAAAAACCATTAGTCCGGATGGGACAGTAACCACAATCAAATGGGAGACGGAGACTACAGAGGAGAAAACGGAGACGAAAGTAGAAAAGAAAATCATAAGCCCTAATGGAACAGAAATTAAGATAGAGACAAAGACCGAAATTGAAGATGGAAAGGAAGAGGTAAAAAATTCAATTGAAGTAAAAGGGGCCACTGTTACGACTAAACTAGAATTGAAAGTGGAAACGGAAGAAGGACAGATGGAATTGAAAGCGAAGCTTTCTACCGGAACTGAACAGGCGATCATTGTTTTACCTGACGAAGCCCTGCAAACTGCTTTTAATGAACTTCAAGCTACGAACAACTTTACCTTCGAATTAAAGGAAGTTCAAAAGGGGAATGAACGAAAGGCTGTCTTTTCTGCCACGGCAACTCAACCAGGAAAGCTGCTGGGAATTTTTGATACACAAGTAAATCTTGAGACCCTTATTGATACCGTAACCGGTGAGATCATCAAAACGGAAAGACCTTGGTGGGCATTTTTGGTTGTTGCGCACAATGAGGCACCCATATGTCATCTCAATAGTCCAAACAGTGCCATGACGAAAACCGTTCTTATTATAGATGTCAAGTCTCATCTCTCTCACGGAGATAGCGTGGGAGAATGTGTGGCTGCCTGTGGGGACGGAGTTATAATCCAGGGTGTAGAATCATGTGAATTAGGTGACTTAAAAGTATGTATTACTCCAAGAGGTTATACCGGCTCTGCAACATGTACCGTTACTTGTACCGGATTTGATCCCTGCGTTTCTACTAATTCTTGTGGAGATGGCATTGTGAACGGATTAGAAAAGTGTGATGATGGAAATGCCTTAAACGGTGACGGATGCAGTACTTTATGTCAGGTTGAAGTTCTTGCGGAAAATAATGCCCTTGCTTAATCTTATCTAATTCTTTTTACCGGCACTTTGTTGCCGCAAACATCGCATTTAAGATACTGCACATCTTCTGTAAGCAAAAGCTTAGTATCGGGCTTACCGCAGGCCGGACACAAGACAAACTCCGAGATGTATTGTTTTACTTTCTTGTTGATAAACTCTGAAGCAATCTTGGTGCCAAAGATAGTCCGTTCCCCGTCAAATTTAGCCGGAGAAGCCAATTCTCTTTGCAAGTATTTTAATAAGTGTTCTGGAGGACGGCCGCAGCGGTCAGAAATCTTTTTTAAGTTGGAAATGATAGTCTTATTGCCTTCTAAATGGCCGCTGACTTTTTCTACCTGAAAGCGTTCACCGGAAGAAACACTCTCGGGCAGCTCTTTCTGGGCTTTGGCCAGCATCTGTTTGTAGTCCATAGTTTTTTCTCATAAAACTACTTTTTTATAAATCTATTTGACAGAGCATCACAATCTTTAAAAGGGAGAATGGGAGATGAGTAACTGATGGAAATAAAAGAGGGGTTGTCTTATGATGATGTGCTGTTAGTACCTAAGTTCTCAGATATTATATCTCGCAAGCAAGTGGATACATCTGCTCCGCTTACAAAAACTCTTCGATTAAATATTCCGCTTATCAGCGCTAATATGGATTCGGTGACCGAAGTGAATATGGCCATTGCTGTAGCCAGGCAGGGAGGAATAGGCATTATTCATCGTTTTATGACTATCGAAGACCAAGTCAAAGAAGTATTAAAAGTAAAGCGGGCAGAAGCGATCATCATCGAGCGGCCGTATACCCTGCCGCCAGAAACTTCTCTGAGAGAAGCTAGAAAGATGATGGAAGAGAAAGGGGTAAATGGTTTGCTGATTATAGACGAATTCGGCCGTTATATGGGAATTCTTACGCATAGGGATATTATGTTCGAAGAAGATCCTTCTTTGCCTGTCCGCCAGCTGATGACTTCTAAAGAGAAATCTATCTTTGCTCCTTGGGGCATCAATCTGGAACAGGCCACACAAATCCTGCGAGAAAAGAAGGTAGAAAAACTTCCTATCCTGGATGAGGGAGGTTATCTCAAGGGATTGATTACTCTAAAAGATATTAAGCGGAAAGAGCAGTATCCTTTAGCTTCTCAAGATAGCAAAGGCCGGCTTTTGGTAGGAGCGGCTATTGGAGTAAGAGGAGATTCATTAGACCGGGCAGAAGCTCTTTTGCAGGCAGGCTGTGATGTCTTGGTGATTGACATTGCCCACGGCCATTCGGACGCGGTAATAGAAACTATTAAAGCGCTAAAAGAAAGATTTGTCGGAGTGCAGGTGATTGCCGGCAATGTAGCTACTGCTGAAGCAACTACAGATTTGATTATGGCTGGAGCAGATGCGATTAAGGTAGGAGTTGGAGGGGGGAGCATCTGCGTTACACGAGTAGTTACTGGAGCAGGCGTTCCTCAGCTTACTGCAGTGCTGGAATGCGCTAAAATTGCCAAAGAGTTTAATGTGCCAGTAATTGCTGACGGAGGAATCAAAGTTTCTGGAGATATCACTAAGTCTTTAGCTGCGGGAGCTTCTACAGTAATGCTGGGAAATTTATTAGCGGGAACAGAGGAAAGCCCCGGACAGACGATAATTCGGAGCGGCCGCAAATTCAAGATTTACAGAGGCAGTGCCGGGTTTGGAGCAGTGATGGCTAGAAAGCAGAGAGAGAATGGCAAAGAAGAAGCGGATTTAAGCGAGGTAGTGCCAGAAGGGGTGGAAGGAACCTTGCCTTATCGGGGAAATGTGGCAGAAGTGATCCATCAGTTGATGGGCGGCCTGCGCAGCGGAATGAGCTATTGCGGAGCGCATAATCTGATCGAATTATGGCAGAAGGCGGAATTTGTGAAGATGAGCGGGGCAGGACTGCGAGAAAGCCATGCTCATGATATTGAGATGGTGAAATAGATTTATATTTCAACTTCATTTTTCTTTTAAAATGTTTAAATTTGTTATCAGACATCAACTAGGAAAAGCCCGTACCGGCCAGCTTATCACTGTTCACGGAAAGATTGCTACCCCAGCTTTTGTGCCGGTAGCCACTCAGGCCACAGTCAAGGCATTGACTCCTAAACAGCTGGAAGAGATAGGATTTGAAGCGGCCTTATGCAACACCTATCATCTTTATCTGCGGCCAGGAGCGGATATCGTTAAAAAGATGGGCGGCCTGCAGAAATTTATGGCGTGGAACAAGCCGGTTTTTACTGATTCTGGAGGATTTCAAGTATTCAGTTTGAAAGACGGCTTGTGCGCAGTGAATGATGATTGTGTCACTTTCAAATCTCATATAGATGCTTCCAAACATATATTTACTCCAGAAAAATCTATGCAAATTCAGCGGAAATTAGGAGCAGATATAATTTTTGCATTTGATGAATGTTTGGATATCAATGCAGATTATGAAACGACAAAAAAGTCTTTGGAAAGAACTCATCGCTGGGCTTTAAGAAGTTTGAATGAATTTAAGAAATTGAATAAAGATAAAAAACAGGCTCTTTATGGGATTGTGCAAGGAGGAAGATTTTTGGACTTGCGCAAGAAAAGTGCGCAGTTTATCTCTTCGCTGGAATTTGATGCTATTGGAATTGGAAGTATTTTTGGTAATCCCAAAGAAGAAAGTAGGAAGATTGTCGAACATACGCTTAAATTCTTACCCGAGAATAAACCTAAACATCTGTTAGGTATTGGAGCAGTTGAAGATATTTTTACTTATGTGGAATTGGGGATAGATACATTTGATTGTGTCCTGCCGACAAGACTGGCTAGAGTAGGCTATGTTTTTGTGCGGCCGGAGAGCGGAGGAAGACTAAGCAATAAGTTTCGTTATAGGATTACCAACTCTAAATTCAAAGAGGATAAAGCTCCGCCGGATAAGAATTGCGGGTGTTATGTTTGCCAGAACTTTTCCCGAGCATATTTGCACCATTTATTCAAAGCTGAAGAATTGTTGTCTTATACTTTAGCCACTTACCATAATTTGTACTTCTTTAACCGGATGATGAAAGAGATAAGGGAAGCGATTGAGAAAGATAAGTTTTGGGAGATGAAGAGGAAGTGGGTGAAGTGAGTGTTGTCCACATTTATACTCGACTGCGGCCTCATAATAGTAAATCAAGTGGCGTTCTTCGGACTTTCTTGATTGACTATATCATAAATTATGAACTGTTGTCCACAATATCCCTAAACTAGTGCTTATCAACGAAAGATATACATATGTATAACTTTAGTTAACAATATGGTTAAGAAAATATCTTCAAAGGTATCCTAAAAAGATTGAAGAAAAGGGGGAGATGGTTTTAACTCAAGTTTAGGATTTTTGGTTACTTCATCTCAGCGCTTCTTTAACCCTTTCCCTGCGCAGGCGCTCGTTCTCTTCTGAAGCCAAAACTTTAATTTCTTTTCGGTTAGTTCTGCTGGCAGCCACTCTTTTTTCTAAAGTGGTCATGTCGCAGAAATTGATATTCAACTCCGAATTATGGTCTTCTAATTGAAAGTACCATTCCGCAGTTTTTAGAGAAATCCCTTGTTTTATAGCCCCCAATACATCGAAACAATCATTTTCTCTGTAATTGTTATAAAGTGTAAGTTTTCTTTTATCGACGAGATCAGCGTAAGCTCTTTCTTGTTTACAGCTAACCTTAGCCTTTCCAAATTCGACTACCTGCGGACCAGACAAAGCGAGAGAATAACATTCTGCCTCTTTCGCGGTAGTTATTCCCGCTTGATCTAATTCTCCTATAATAAGACGTCCCAAATATTCTCCTCTGAAGCGCGGACCATAATTGTAAATGTCTTTGACTTTTCTTTTTCCATAGCAAACACTTTCAGCAAGATAGTGCGCTTCATAATAATTTCTGGTTGCTTGTTTTGATTGTTTTAACAAGTCGGGAAGTTTAGTTAAGTTGCAGCCGCCCTCTCGAAGCTCTAGAATCCTGCCAGAGGAATAATCACTAGCAAAGGGATTAGCTTCTTTAGAGGAAACTCCGGAATGCCTTAATTTATCTGCCTCTTCAAACTGAAAGCAATGTTCTTTTTTCAAGCCCAACTCTTGATTAAAACCTTGATTGTAGGTAGAACAAATATGGTATCCATCGGAGACTAAAACTTTAACCCTCGCCCGAGTTTCTTCCCAATAAGCAGATGGCCGATAAGATGATTCCTCCTGAGGAGAAGCGTTAAGATTAAGTGCATCTAATCCAACTGCTGCAGGTAGTGCCACCAGTGCAGCTAACCCCAATATTTTTTTTATTTTACTCATTTTTTGTAAACCCCCATATCTAATTAGCATAATACTATTGGGGAATAGCATGTGCTTATTTAATATTCCTATTAAAAAATCCATTTTTAGCAATAAATCTATAAATAAGGTTGCTTTTGATAAAAAAAATGCACTTAGACCTGTACGACAAAAAGATTCTCTTTGAGCTGGAAAAAGATTCGTCCCAATATGCTTCCGAAATCGCCAAGAAAATAAAGCGCTCCAAAGAATTTGTAAATTTCCGCATCCATCGACTGGAAAAAGAAGGAATCATTTTAGGATATAGTGCCATTGTAGATATGTCAAAGTTAGGCTATTTCACTTTTAGAATCTATCTGAGATGGCAGAATATGACCAAAGAGCAAAAGCAAAAGTTTTATGATGAAGTTAAAATCAAAGAAAATATCTGGACTACTACCGTATTGCATGGGAAATGGGACTTTGCTTTTTTTATTGGAGTAAAGTCGACTGAATCTTTCCACCAGATTTGGAATGAAATACAGGTTAATTATAAAGACAAGATTGCCGAGAGCAAAATTGCCATCTATTCTCCGGTACATAACTTCAATAAGCACTTTTTTATAGATTTTAATAAAGCCCCTGAAATAATAGAGAGAATCTACGGAAAAGGCCCACTTACTGGTTTTGACGATCTGGATGAAAAGATTATTCAGGTGTACGCGGGAAAAGTGAGAACTTCTTTCCCGGAGATCGCTAAACAGTTAGGTGTAACCTCAGAAACCATCCGAAAAAGAATTATCGGTCTGGAAAAGAAGAAGATCATTGTGGGCTACAAAATAAATCCTAATTTGCAAAAGCTGGGCTTTCAGGGATATCGAGTTGATTTCTTATTGAATTCGGTAAAGAGGAATAAAGAATTATTTGAATACCTAAAGCAGCATAAATATTTCTATCAGATAAACAAATCCATCGGGGGAGCAGACTTTGAAACTGAAATTGTGGTGAAAGACTTAAGCCATCTGCTGGAAATTCTGGAAGAAGTAGTGAAACAATTCAGTGACGTGATAAAAGGATATGAATACTTTGGATATACAGAGTTTCCCACGCTCTCGATTGTGCCGGATTAAAATGATAAGCTTGCGGAAATGGAAGGGGGGAGTATCCTCTTGTTGTTAATACCAACTTAAACCTATAACTTATGTTTTTTTGTTTCTATTACCAACAATAGTTAACCTTACCAACCAAAAAGCTTAAATATTACCTTTGTGTTAATCATGCCATCATGGAAGAAGAACTGCTTCGAAACATTAAAACATTTTTTAGCTCTGCGGAGTTGGTATATCAAACTAAAGATTATACTTCTGCAACAACGCTATATTTTAAAACTCTTTTTGTAGCTTTAGACTTATTCCTGTTAAGAAAGAAAAAGATTGTCCCAAAAGACCATTCTGAGCGGTTTAGGCTGCTAGAAAAGTCTTTTCCACAGGAATATTCTAAGTTGGATAAGTATTTCTCTATTTATCGCAGCACTTACTCTGCCACCATTGAAAAAGAGACTTGTGAGGAAATCCGTAAATATGTTATCTCTGCCCTTAAAGAAAAGCTTGGAATCTAAGAGCAAGTCTTTTCAACAAAAGAACAAAGAGATTTTAGATATTCTACTATTTGGCTCTATCCTGAAAGGCAAAGAAAATATCCGAGATTTAGACTTATTAATTGTCTTTAAAGAAAAGAAAAACTTGGAGCTGGCGTATCAGTTTAGGAAACTTTTAGAGCCTTTGGTTAAAGTGCCGGTAGAAGTAACGGGAAAAGCTTATTTTGAATTGTTTCAAGAAGGATTCTTAGCTAAAGAAGCACTCTTGTCCGAAGCATACAGCTTGATTTTTGGAAAATCTTTCTCAGAAGGGTTAGGTTTCAGAAACCAGTTTTTATTTCATTATACCCTTAAAGGGAAAAGTAAATCTGAACGGATGCGTTTTTATTACAGCCTTTACGGAAGGAATGCTCAAGGAATGCTTGAAAAGCTTAAAGCCATTAAATTTGCTGAGACCATCTTGCTTTGTCCAGCAGAAAGCAAAGAGCCAATGAAAGAGTTCCTGCAGAGCTGGAAAATTGAATTTAGAGAGTTGCCAGTGCTGATGCCGAAGAGGATTTTTATAAATATACTCTAATTTTTAAGTCAAACCATGCACCTTTCCTCTTACGACTATCCTCTTCCTTCCGAACTGATTGCCCAGCAAGCCTTCTCCCCCAGAGATCATTGCCGGCTGATGGTTCTGCAAGGGAAACAGATTGAACATAAAAAATTCTATGATATAATTGATTACTTGAATCCGGGAGACGTTTTAGTCCTCAATGAAACCAAAGTAAAAAGATGCAAACTACGGGGAATAAAAGAAACCGGAGGGAAAGTAGAAGTGGTTTTGGTAAAAAATCTGAAGAAAAAAGTTTACCAATGCCGAATCAAAGGCAGAAATCTGAGAGAAGGAATAAAATTACTCTTTCCGAAAAATAAGGGGGAAATAATCAAACTGGAAGATGATCTCTTTTATGTAAAATTTTTGCATCCAATTAAAGAACAAGAATGCGCTTTACTCACTCCTCCCTACATTAAGATCACTGTGCCGGAGAAAGATTATCAGACGATATTTGCCCGGAAAGCCGGCTCTTTGGCTGCTCCCACTGCCGGCCTGCATTTCACTAATGAATTATTGAGAAAGATTGAACGGAAAGGGGTAAAAATTGCGAAGATAAATTTAGGCATTTCCTATGAAACATTTTTGCCGGTAAGAGATATTAATCATCACCAGACTGGCCGAGAATATTTTGAGATTGATCAACGAAATGCTGATTTAATAAATTCCTCCAAGAATCTTTTTGCTGTCGGGACCACAGTGATTAAATGCTTGGAAAGTGCGAAAAGAAAGAACGGCCGTTTATTTCCTCAAAAAGATTGTTCTAGGCTGTTCATCAAGCCGGGGTATCAGTTCAAGACCGATTGGAAGGGAATAATCACCAATTTTCATTTGCCTCAATCTTCTTTGCTTCTGCTGGCCAGCGCATATGTTGGCTGGAATAAACTAAGAATAGCTTATGCCGAAGCTGTGAAAAAGAAATATCGTTTCTTCTCTTTGGGAGATGCAATGCTGATCCTGAAGTAAATTAACCTTTAGAAAAGAAATACTTTTTTAATCCTTTTTTCTTAGCCAGCCAATTTATCGAATAAACCGCGGCTAATCCGTAGAGAATACCCAAGATAATTCCTGCTAGAACATCGCTGGGATAATGCATTCCATTATGCAATCGAGAAAAAGCCATCAAGAGCACGGCCAAAGCAGCCGGCAGCCAATATTTACGATGAAAATAGATTAAGACTGTTAAAACTGCGGCGGTGCCGGCCAAATGACTGGAAGGAAAAGAAGAGTCTTTAAACGGCTGGCCGAGAGGCTGAATCAGTTCGGGAAAAGCTAGATGCGGCCGTTCCCGGTAATAAGCATTCTTGATCAGACCATCAGTGATAACAAAATGAAACGCTAAGGCCAAAAGTACAGTTAAGAGAACAATCTTCAGCTTCTTTTTTTCGTAGACAAAAATTAAGATTAACAAGAAAAGCAATAAAATTATCATAAACGGAATATTGCTGATAAAAATTGTGAACTGATCCACAAAACCTTTACCCCATTGCTGGACAGAATGGACTATTTCGGATTCAATCATTTGATTTGTTTATTTGTTATTTTTTTTATCTGTTTATTCCTTCTTTGTTTTTTCTTTATTAGACTCATCTTCTTTCTTAAAAGTAACCATCAAACAAATTCCTCCAGCAATGAAAGTACAACCAAGGATAAACAATGCTACGGGATAAATCCGTTGGAAGACTAATGGAATTAGGATTGGCAGAAGTTTTCCTACATCTAATTCAGAAGCTAAATCTCCTCGGTCTCTCTGAGCGTTTGTTGGTTCAGGCAAGCCTTCTGCTAAAGGACCACCAGACAAGCCAGCAGTAACCAAATTAATCACCGAAGTGGTATCCGGCGGGTTCATGTAGATATATCCTTGGATCAACAAATAGGGAATGACCAAGAAGATTCCGGCTTTCAGAAGCATTTTGCCTAAATGGCGGAAATACAGCTTAGGCTGGTGAAGAAAGAAAAGGAAAAGCAACACAAGAAGAATAGCGACAGTTATTGGCAAAAGAACCTTGCTGGTGTTAAAAGCGTAAACCAGCGGTCCGAGAGGATTGTCTTTTTCTGCAGTTTTTTCTAAATTCAGTAACTGGCCTTCAATTGCTTTGTGAACGCTTTGAGTAAAAAACTGCTTGACCGATAATTTTTTAGCCTGAAACTGCTCGCAGAGGCCTTGAATCTTAAAGATCATTTCTATATTCTGTTTTTCTTCTGATCCGGCTTGCTGTAGAAGCATCTGCTTAATGGCTTCTTTAGACTGGCCTTGCGGTTCTAACATTTTTAGTTGTAAATCAAAGTAACTGCAGAGGCCGGTGAACTTTTCTGTAAGCTGGGTTTTACTTTCTGGACTGCTGTAATCATATAGGTCATCAACCACTCCCGGAACAATAGAATTTAATGAGATGAAGCTGGTAAAAATCCATAATGACAAAAGAATAGAGAGAATAAACGTGATAAGCCAGATAGAGAATCGGCGGAAGAAACGGCCAAGAGCGGAGTTAAGAGCCATTAGTGTTTACCCCGAGTTATATGAGACAAATATCTAGTGAGGTAAGAAAACATCAAAGCTAAAGCAGTGAGAGACCAATTCATAGTGCTGAAACAATCAGTCTTTACAGCATTGTATAGAACATAGATTAAAACTAACCAGCTAGCTACTTCAGAGAATACTTCTAAAGTGTCCATCATATCAATTCTGCGCTTTTGATAATGCCATAGAGCGCAATAAGTATAGCCATTGCTCCTAATATCCAACCAAGACCACGCAGCATTTTTTCTGTTTGTTTAGTCATTTTAATCACCTCTTCGAAGAAATGTCTTCTTGTTTATATTGTTTTTTATAGAATAAACGCAGCCGCAGTACGTTTGATGATATAACTTCATCTCTTTAGTAATCCGCTTGTGTTCATAGTAGGCCTGCCGGCGTTCTTCATGCGACAAGTTAAAGGCCAGATATTTTATCCCTTCTGTTTTGGCTATTTCCCTGCCGAGCTGATTGATCGCCGCTACGTCTTTGAAGGCGCTGGTGGCTAGAGTGGCGGCAAAAGCAGAGAATCCTTTTTGTTTAGCCTCTTTGGCTGTCTGCTGTAGCCTTAATCTGAAGCAGAGCAAGCAGCGCTGGCTGTTCTCCGGCTCGTGTTCGTATCCTTTGACTGCGGTTTGCCAAACGTTGGGTTCATACTTTCCTTCGCTGAATGACCAGCCATACTTTTTTGCTACCTGCTGCACTGTTTCTTTCCGTTTTTGATATTCTTCGGCCGGGTAAACGTTAGGGTTGTAAAAATAGATTTCTACTTCATTTTTTTTTAATAAGTCTAAAGGAAAAACCGCACAGGGGCCGCAGCAGGTGTGAAGCAATACTCTCATAAAAAATCCTCTTGATGCATGATTCTTTCGATCTTTTCTCCCCTCCAATTTTTCCCCCATTGTTTTTTAACTTCTTCTTTGGGAAAATTGCTTAGGAGCCAGCCCAGTTTGATAAAGGCGGTTTCTGGAGTCAAATCAGAATAACTGCCTAAGATGCCGGCATGGAGCAATTCTCGGCCAGGCGAATAAACGTTCAAGTTCACTCGGCCGAAAAGGGCTTGAGAAGTCATCACTACCGGCATCTTTTTTGCCAGCAAGAAAATTTTTTCTTTTATTTTCAGATGTTCTCTGGTCAAAGAATCCATTTCAGTAATGGGAAAATGGCCCAAACCAGTACCGGCCAAGATTAAGCCGTCAAAATTGTCGTAAGAAGAAAATTCTTCTACTGACATCTGGGGGTGGGCATGAAGCAGGCCGAGTTTGAGCTGCTCATTAAAAAATTTTAGAATCGTTTTTTTCTTTGGATCTTTCTTAATGTAATTCATTGAGAGAAAATTTACATTTCCTTCTTCTGTTATTCTGGCCCAAGGCAAAGCATTGATTGCTCTGAATGCGTCTCTGCGAGAAGTGTGAAGCTTTCGGCTCTTTAATGCAGGAAGAATTAAGCAGGATTGATCCTGAGAGTTTTCGTGCATACAGAGGGCAACTTCTCCGAAATCTGAATTTAAAATAAATTTGACTGCGCACTTCAGATTAAGAAAAGCATCGCTGCTGCCTCGGTCTGAGCTTCTTTGCGAACCGACTAATATGACTGGGATTGAAAGGTTTTCTAAACTGAAAGATAAAGCCGCAGCAGTGTAATGCAAAGTGTCTGTACCATGGGTAATGATGATTCCTTCTGCGCCAGAGTCTATCTCTTCCTTGACGGTTTTTGCGATAATGTTGTAATGGCCGAAGCGCATATCGTCAGACATCATGTTGGCAATAAGGCGGCTGCGGAGATTTGCTGCTTGAAAAATATCCGGAAACATCTCTTTTATTTCTGCGGGAGAGAATTTGGCGGAAACAGCTCCGGTGGCATAATCAATCTTACTGGCAATGGTTCCTCCACAATGAAGCAGAGAGATAATTGGTAAAGACGGGGGTTTTCCTTTTTCTACTTCGGGTTTAGCATTTGCCTTCTTTATTTCCTTTCTTTCTAAAACCTTAATCTTTTTTATTTCTTCTTTTTTAAAACCTAGATTGTACCCGTTCCCTAATTTAATAATTAAAACTCCTTCTTCAGAGCCGGGCATGAGAATTCCTTTTTCCCTGCCGTTTTTGGTTTCTACTTGGATTAAATCTCCTGCTTGAGCATCCATCCTTGAACAGAAAGAAAGCTGATTTATAAACAATTTGGTTCTTAATTTTTGATGCCTATCTTAATTGTTTATACTAGAAATGGGTTATCTTTTTTCTACAGCTCATGCATTTCTTTGTATTAATCTTATTTGACTTAACTGAGATAATCTATTCAAAACCACCTAAGTCTGTAAGCAGTTCTGAAGCGGATTGCTCTTGGGAAACAGTATTGCTGGTCCCGCACCAAGGGCAGCGGGGAGGAGCACTGCATGCGCCTCCTTTAGGAACAAACTTGTACTTGCATTTTCCGCAGACGTATTTGGCCATACCTGAGCTAAACAAGGAGCTATTTTTAAGGATTTCGGAAGTGGATTATAGAATGACTGTAAACCTATTTCTTTTTTAAGTATTTTTTACCGAATTGGTCTTCTATCATCTTAGGCGAGATAGTGCCCATCTGTTTGTATATATCTAACAATGCAATGCCATGCCCTCGTTCCAAAATATCTTTTTTAATGTGTTTATCTGCTCCGGTATATTTCAAGATGTCGTCTAAACTTTCTTCTGTAATGTGAGAGCTAGCTGCCGCATCTAAGTTGTCTTTAATCTTTTTGGTCATTCCGGGAACTTCTTTTCCATAAAAATGTTCAAACGTGAATCCTTTTTTATGTGTTTTAACCAGATGCAATAACTGCGTCTTAGTTGTTCCGGTATACGCATTCATCAGAAGCTCTTTCTCTAAATCATCAAATTTAGCATCATCCCCTGTTTTGAAAAGTTTTTTTGCTTTGCTGATGTATTGGTCTGCCATCACGTTGGCAAATTTATCCTGAATCTTGGAGTCTTCCAACAGCTCCATATCCACTTGGCCGTCTTTGGTCAGAACATCATCAATGGCTTTGTCGTATGCTCCGCGGTGATGGCGGTGCATAGTAGTAAGCATCTGATCGGCTTTCTTTTGCAACTTGTAGAACTTAGAAATATGTTCCGGCACTTCTTCTTTTTTCTTATCAGCCATAACCCAGTAAATAGGGTATATCTATAAAAGGTTTTCGCCGTTGAAGAAAAAAAGTAAATAATAAAAAAGAAAAATAGCCTTATCTCATGTAAGGCTTGTCTTGAATAAGCTTGTTAGGAACAACTCCATATTCTTCAAACAAGCCAATTAATTCTGCTTTATCCTGTAAGGTAATCAGATTCGGCTGGATAGGAGCAATTCCGGTGTAATTAACAACATCTGCAATTGCCACTTGATCTAGGACATTACTCGAAGCGTTGTATCTAACCTGTTGCACTTCGCCAAAGCGTGTTTTTTTCCCCAGATAATCCCAAAATCCTTCAAAGGTAAGCTTATCTTTGGCTCCATCAATTAATCCTCTTAGCTGATCGCCGGTGAACCCATAAAACCCATTCGTAGCTAAAGCTTCTTGGAAAAGGCGGTCTTCTGGCGTACTATTAATCATTGCTTGAATCGGGGTAGTTAAAGAAGAAACTAAGGTATCTTTAAATCGACCGCGAATGGTATCGTCTATTAATTGATCTAAACAATCGTAAGTTCCTGTATTAGTAGTGGCTTGAGCAGCATCGTATGCTCTTCGTACATGCCGTTTAAGAGTTTCTACACTTCTTTGCGCTTGTTTTTGTGCATTTAAATAATCTTGAACAGTTGCCATTCAAATATACCTCCCGTTTAATGTATTAACTAACTATTAGTAATAACTGTTTATAAATCTTTCGTTGTTTTTATAAATATTTTTCTGTATACTCTTTAGCCTTCCTTAAGGTTCCTAAGAGAAGAACTTTATCCCTTATCTGCATGACCATGGTGCTGCCAGTGGCCGAGTTCTGTTTCAGCCAATCTTCATTTTCTTGAATCTCGTCATTGATATGAGCCAAAAGGCCGTCTTTTGTGTCAAACAGTTTAGAGGAAACCACTTCCAGTAAAACACGGAAATCAGGTTCTTTCTGAATATGGGGAGGCGCTTTCTTTAAAAGAGTCTCTTTTAAGCCCATCTTAATTTAAGCAGAGGGGCGGTAAACGGCTCGGCAATCCCGACAGATGACTTCAGTCTTGTCTTCCCGGCAGCCGATGTTCTCTGAACCGCATTCTGGACAGGATTTGATAGCTGGACAGAAAGCCTTCTGCTTGTTTTTTTTCACTGCTCTTTTGACCATAATCAAGAGATTCTTTTCATTCTTATAAAGGTTGTGAAGGGATTTGAAGAATTCCCAAAAGCCTTATAAACGCCAAAAAGATGCTTCAAAGATGGAGAAATTTACCTTAAAGAATGGCATTACAGTCCTTTTTGAACATAAACCCACTGCTTCGGTGGCTATAGAGCTGCTAGTGAAAACCGGAAGCAATAATGAAGCAGAGTCTTTACGGGGCATTTCTCATGTAATTGAGCACATGCTTTTTGAGGGGACAAAAAAAAGGAAAAATAGCCGGGAGATTGCCAATCTAATTGAGAAAATCGGGGGAGAGCTGAATGCTTATACTTCCAGCGAACGAACTGGTTTTTATATCAAAGTCTTAAACCGCCATTTCGCTTTGGCCGTAGATGTGCTGGCAGACATTTTACAAAATCCATTATTTCGGCCTAAAGATTTAGCTAAAGAAAAGAAAATCATTCTCAAGGAGATCGATGTAGTCAATGATGAACCCCGTTATTACCAATGGATTCTTTTTCAGAAAACTCTTTATGAGAAGCATCCGGCCCGTAATCCTCCCTACGGCAGTAAAGAGACGGTTTCCCGTTTAACCCGCAACGCAGTGTTAAATTATTACCGTCAGTATTATCACCCTTCCAATCTAATAATCTCTGTGGTGGGGGAAGTAACTGGAGTAAAATCACTTTTAGAAAAGAAATTTACGTTTAAAGGCCACGGTCTGCGCTCTCCTGTTTTCAACGAAGGGCCGAACTGCGGAGTTAAGGAAAAGCATGAAAAAAGAGAGGCGATGAATAGTTATCTGGTCTATGGCTTTAAAGCAGTGCCTCGGAATCATCCGGACAGCTATGCTTTGGATGTGATTAACAGCATCACCGGCCGGGGCCAGAGTGGAACCCTATTTCAAGAAATTAGAGCTAAACGGGGTTTAGCTTATGAAGTAAATACACAGTATGCAGCAGAGAAGGATTTCGGTTATTTTGCTGTTTATCTGAGTACCGATAAAAAAAATATTTCTAAAATAAACATCCTCATCCAACAGCAGCTGAAAAAGCTGCTGCAAGTGACAGAAAATGAATTGCAAGAGGCGAAGGATTATCTAGAAGGCAGTTTCTCTTTGGATAATGAAGATACCTTGAAACAGGCAGACCTACTGGCGTATTGGGAAATGATGGAAAAAGGAGAGCTGGCCGAAGAGTATGTGAAACGAATCAAGGCGGTAAGCAGAAAAGATGTGCGGGAAGCAGTGAGGAAATACTTGTCGGCCAATCAGTGTGTGGTGGTCTTGGAAGGGAAGTGATTTGTATTAGTGTTCTACTAACAGAGAGTAACATTTATAAATAACTACCTTTCTAACAAAAAGATGGCCCAAGAAGAGCTAACTAAAAAAATCGAAAGACATATACGAGAACTATCTTCTTTAAGATGGAAATTTGCAGAGCTTTGCGATGAATTGGTTACGGATTATGCCGCTCTTCAAGAGATGAGGGGAGAAAGAGAACCTGATTTTGAAGAAATGATTCCAGAACCAGCTCGTGCATCTTCTATTTCTTCAAGCCAAAGATGCAACTTAGTCTCCGCCAGTTCATGGTTCTCTGCCCTTCAGTCTTTGCGCCAGCAGGGCAGCGGAAAGACAATCGCCATCAACGGACAAACTTATGTCCGCCCCTTTACCCTGAAAGAGAATCTGCAGGCAAGAATCGAAGATTACAACACCTTGACCAATACAGACGGCACTCAGCGGACAGAAGAAGAGCGGAAACGCTTCTTCATTACCTGGCTGGATTCCTGCTCCGGCACCCATTACCTTGCCAACACCACGAGATTTAAGATCATTCCCCGCTCAAATGAATTGATTACTTTGGCGCAGGCTCCGACTAAAGAGTATTTATCTGTCCCTTACGCTCAAACTTTAGGAACTGAGCTTGACCGCGCCCGAGGCAAGTACAATCAGGATTTAAACCGGGCAGAAGTCTTAGAACAGCCGGCTTGGCTGGCAGCTGTAGAAGAAGACAGAACTCTTTTAGGCGAAGCTTTTGACATCATGCGCACCGTCAAAAACGCTCCTGCTGATTGGGAAGGGATGGGTTTTTACGTCTGGCCGAACCAGGCGCAGGACGAGTTAAGGCCGCTGTTCGTCGACTACCTAGGCAGGGGCGGCAGTGCCGGTGGCAGGAACCTGCTCAGTGTTGATGGCCGCCTCCTGCGTAGGTAGTCCCCGTAGTCGTAGGCGCGCAAAATTTTTTAGGCTTGCGAAAACTTTTTATTCTGAATGATTTTACTTCTTTCTGCCCCAGCACAACTGGGGCTGGGCTATCGACGTAATGAGCCAGATTATTATTTTTTTTCGCATTGCTAGTGCGTAAAATAATATCAATTTACGCAGTCTAGGTGCGAAAGATTTAAACCCCTCTCTTTTTCAGTATCTTTGTCCTCGCGCTCTGTAATTGAGCAGCGTTGGGCTACATGCTCTTCCGCTACGGCTATTTTGTAAAGAATAATCATAAAATACAGCTCTGACTTGATGCTTAGTTTAAAAAAGACTTTGTCCTTTGAACTTTCCTAACGGAAAGCACTGAAGGGGCAGTGAATTAATGGTGGGAGAGCTACTGTGGGGGCGGCTTGGCTCGGTTGCAACAACATTGATAACTTCAACCTCAATGCTAACAACTATCTCAACAATACCAACGCCGTCCGTGGAATAGCCTAATTGCGAGGATTTTTTCTTTTCGCATATCACAAAATTATTAAATGTATTATTTTACCCCAATTCTTATGGAAAGCATTGAATTATATCGCAAGATTTGCTCTTATGATAACCTGTTAATAGCTTTCAAGAAAGCCCGCAAAGGCAAAACCACTAAAGATTATGTGATTAAATTTGAGAAGCATCTGGAAGAGCATGTAGCCCACCGTCGTCGCGCAAAAAATGTTTAGAATCAATCCTTCTTATCAAAAATTATACGGGGTCTAAAACCCCGTATGTCAAAAACTTCTGTTTTTGAGCACATTCAGAAATCTTCAATTTCTGACGCTTTAGTGCGTAATTTTTTGTTATTAGATCCTGTCCCTGCAAGACCTAAATCTATAAAAATCCCGGTTTCTCGTTGTTTATGATGGATGTAAAAGAGAGGTTGAATTATTTTCTGGCCCAGGGCATTCTTCCTACTCCGGAGATGCTGCGGGAAGAGATACCGGCCGCAGCTGTCCCGGCAATATCTGGGGAGATTTCCAGCAGTGAGTTAATTAGTACATTAAGTGAATCGAATAGTGAGCTAAACAGTGAAGTATCGGTTCTTGCATCTCCTAAAGTCTTCCCTTCTTTCAGTGTCATCAAATCGTTCTCTTCTACGGCCAAGAAGTACACTCCGGCCGACTTCACCCGCTGCTTTGTGGCCAGATATTATCAAATGGAGAAATATCTGCGGGGCCGCCCCGAAATGCAGAGCGTGCTTTCAATCAATAAGATTATAGCTAAAAAAGAAAGAGACAAAGTTTCTTTGATTGGGATGGTCTATGAAAAGACGGTCACTAAGACAGGCCATCTGATTCTGACCATGGAAGATCCTACAGGCAAAGTGGCAGTACATATCTCTAAAGATAAAAGAGAGCTGATTCAACAAGCCCAAAATCTGATATTAGATGATGTGGTGGGGATGACCGGGGTATTTAATCAGAAAGCCATTTATGGGGACAATATCATCTGGCCGGATATTCCTTTTAATACTGAGTTAAAAAAAGCAGACGAAGAAGGAAGAGCGATATTTCTCTCGGATGTGCATATCGGCTCAAAATATTTTCTTTCCGACGAGTTCAACAAATTCTTATCATGGCTGCGAGGAGAATTAGGCAATGAAGTGCAAAAAGAATTGGCTGCCCAGATAAAATATGTTTTTATAGTAGGAGATTTAGTGGATGGAGTGGGAGTGTATCCCGAGCAGGATAAAGAGCTGATACTGAAAGATATTAACGAACAATATCGTGAAGCAGCCAGGCTGTTAAATCTGATTCCTTCTCAGATAAAGATTTTTATTATTCCCGGCAACCACGACTGTGTCCATCTTTTCGAGCCCCAACCGCCAATATATGAAGATTATGCCAAGCCTTTATATGAAATGCCGAATGTGGTGATGCTGAGCAATCCGGCAGTAGTCAGCGTAGGGCAGACAGAGAACTTTTCGGGCATCCAAATTCTTCTTTATCATGGTTATTCCTTTGATCATTATGTTTCGGAAGTTGATTCTATCAGAAATAATGGTGGTTATTCTCGGATTGATTTAACCATGAAATTTTTGTTGAAACGAAGGCATCTTGCCCCTACTTTTGCCTCCAACCAATTGTCTCCGGCATTTAATTTTGATCCTTTAGTCATCGATACGGTGCCGGATATCTTTGCCACCGGCCACATCCATTATTCTTTGGCCGCTAATTTCAAGAACGTCACCCTCATCTCCGGCTCCTGCTGGCAGTCTTCTACACCTTTCCAAGAGAAGATGGGCCACAAGCCCGAGCCGGCCAGAGTGCCGGTGATTAATTTAAAGACGAGAGAGATAAAGATATTGAAGTTTATTGATTGAGTTTTTTTGCTAAAAAAGTAGCAGAAGATTTATATATCAATTGATATATTAGACTAGAATGGAACAACTTTTAGAAAACCCGTATATTCGATCTCCTACTTTAGATACAGTATTGATGGTGGAGAGAACAATAGAAGCGCATAGCGGAGAATATAACCGAAC
>Ga0209541_10005215_pt1 | contig 22723 bp, 23 predicted proteins | sample RifCSPlowO2_01_FD_184027 | JGI IMG/M metagenome (GOLD analysis project Ga0209541, IMG submission 184027) | Groundwater microbial communities from Rifle, Colorado - Rifle CSP2_plank lowO2_0.1 (SPAdes) (version 2) | ecosystem: Environmental > Aquatic > Deep subsurface > Groundwater | place...
CCTTCCTCGTCCGACCATGACAAAACTTTTTGACTTGCCAGGAAGTTTTTGAAGTTCTCCCGAGTTTACCTCGTTAACATCATTATTATGAGGAAAAAACTTGGTAACATTCTTAATCTTAGGTGAATCAAGGTTGACTAAACATTCATCAAGACATTGACGATGTTCATCTGAAACTTGTCCTGAACGAATGGCTGACAAAACCTCAAGAAACCTAGAATCAGACTGACGATACTGTTCAGTTAGATAACAGACTTTGGGATTAGCTTCTGTCCATGCTTCCGACTCAAAAGCAAATTTATAAGGTTCTTCGTCTTCACGCCTGACTGGTGGCAGTTGGAAAAAATCTCCCACCAAAACAACCTGTATCCCGCCAAATGGCTCCGGTGAACGCTTTATCGCCCTACATACAGTATCAATAAGATTCAAGGTCTTGGCGTCAAGCATTGATATTTCATCAATAATAAGAACTCCGGCTTTTTTAACTCTGGCCGATGCTCGGCGTAATGAGATTACTCGACCAAAATCTGCCGGAGAGAGCTCTTTTTTAATTCCTATTCCACTCCAGGAATGAATTGTCATCCCGTCGATATGAGTTGCAGCAATTCCCGTTGAGGCAGTAATGGCTGGTTCAACGCCATGTTCTTTGAGATAAGATACATACCGATTAATGGTATGAGTCTTTCCAGATCCAGGTTCACCAGTCAAAAAAATATTTTTCCCGGTTTTTAGTATTGAGAGGGCTGTATCTTGAGTCATTGTTTGGAATTCTCTCATTCTTCACAACTAAAATCAACTTAAATCGCAAAACAAAAACAGGGTTTTATCCCTGTGGATAATCACTTGACTTTTCATGTCTGCCTATGCTATACTTATGGCATACATATGAAGAAGCACTTCGTACGGGTGCGTCCCTACGCGGTGCTTTTTCTTTTGGCCAGCTTCTCCTTCAAAGTATCTAGATATGCCATCTTATCCCCGGCTGACTTTCTCAAAAGCAATGAGCAGGTTTTTCGGTGAGGACTTAAAACTGCCAGAAGCTTGTTATTGTCGTACAAATGGCGGGCCAGGGAGTAAAAATCGCCATCGCTGGTAACCAAAACGGCTTTGTCATATTTTTCATAATCAACCATTGCCTGAAGGACCAGATCGGCATCAACGTTTCCCTTCACGCCATCATTACCGTTTGGCAATACCGGTTTGAACTTAAGGATAAAACCGGCCTTCTGCAGTTCATCATAAATATCATTATGTTCAGGTATAAAACCTATGAACAAATAAGCCTGGGTGGCGCGGTACTTATGACGTAAATATACACGAAAGCGAAACCAGTCCATACTCCAGCCCAAATCCCGCTTAACGCCCTTATAAACATTTTGGGCATCTATAAATATGAAATTGTTTTCCTTCTTTAACATAAAATTATTTATATCCTTACTATTTCACTTATTACCGAATATTTCAAATTTAAAAATGTTTTAATTTCTATTCTGATATTCGAGAATTTTCTCGGCCGGAGAAAGACCGCCGATTAGTTTATGGGGGAAGTAGTTCCAGGCGTCATTTATGGTTTCTATTATATTCTGGAGTTCAACTGTTCCTTGGCCGGTATCGACTTGGCGGGAAAAGTATCGCTGTGACGGTGCGACCCGCGGTGCCCGTTCGTAGCTTTAGCGTAGACGGGTCGTGGTCGCAAGAACCTATCACAGGACTGGCTGGGGGGATAGGAATCGGACCTATATTAATGGCTTCAAAGGCCACTGTCCACATACGCTCTGCTGAGCTTTAGTACTTCTTCGCTCAACGCTCAGTCGCACATACGCTCTGCTGAGCTTTAGTACTTCTTCGCTCAACGCTCAGTCGCTCCCATTAGACCCGCCCAAATATACAGATACTCCATAAATTATTTTCTCAGCTGGGGGGATAGGATTCGAACCTATATACTGGGCTTCAAAGGCCCATGTCCTACCATTAGACGACCCCCCAGCTGAGAAAATAATTATTTTAAATTACTAAATAACTTTTTCATCATTTTATCCTACCATTAGACCTGCCTACGCCATGCCTGCGCAGACGACCCCATAAAGTAGTTTTTAATAACATAAAAACTACTTTATTTTACACCAAAAATATGACTTTTTCAACAGAACAGAGAATACGTTCAGCCTGCTGGCTTCAGTATTTCCTCGCCTACGCTCGTCAACAACAAAACCCCGCCTTTTTCAATTAAATTAAAAGCGGGGCAAGAATCGTCTTTGAGAAGACGGTTAATCTTTAAATCTCTTGAATACACGCCAGACTGGCTTGACAAATACATAGATAAACCAAAACGATAGACTAAGATATGCCAAAACCAATGTCATTAATAGTGCAAACTCTAAATAAGGAAAGTTCTCAATCTGAACAGGTAAAAAACAAATAGCCGTCACCACCACATTGGCCATCCTCAAAGAGTTGAATGTTCTGATAGAAGGATATACTAATCAAGTAAGATTGAAAAGCTAAAAGATTATATTAACCTCAGGTTCAAGGTTTACATCGAAATTCTTTTTTACGGATGCTTTAATTGAATCCGCCAGATGAATCAGATCCCTTGAACTGCCTCCTTGATAACTAACCAGAACTAATGCATGTTTTGCGGATACGCCCACATCACCAACTCTTTTCCCTTTCCAACCTGCTTTTTCTATTAATTGAGCGGCAGATAATTTGACGGATTTGCCGTCTTCAGATGGCCTGCCCTTTATATCCGGATTTTTAGCAATAAGTTTTTTATATTCACCATTGGTCACAACTGGATTTTTGAAAAAAGAGCCGGCTGTCCCGATTTTAGAATTAGGATATTGTAATTTAGATTTTCTAATTTTTATAATAGCATTCCTTATTTCTGCAACTGCTGGTTTTTTATCGACGAACTGTTTTATCAAATCAGGATAGTCTAATTTACGCTTAGGCTCGCTTAAAAGCTTTAACTCGGCACCAATAATGACATAATTTTGATATTGATTATCCTGAAATAGACTTTTTCTGTACCCAAAACAACAATCCCCATTCCTTAATTCAAGCACACTCCCTGTTTCGGAATTTAATATGATAACCTTATTCAAGACATCTTTCAGCTCGACTCCGTAAGCGCCGATATTCTGATAAACTGCTCCCCCCACCGTTCCTGGAATTAGGGATAAATTTTCTAGACCCCATAGCTCCTTTTTTACAGATTCTGCTACAATCTTATCCCATTCCTCGCCCGCCCCAGCCGAAACAAAAACACGGCCGAGATCATCTCTGAATTTAATTCCTTTGATTTTTATTTTTATAATCAGCTTATCGATTTTACCGTCCAGAAAAACAGTATTGCTCCCTCCGCCTAAAATCAAGGTTTTGAGGTTATTCTTTTCCGCGAAACCTAACACTTGCCTAAGCTCGTCTACACTGCCTACTTCAGCAAAAAACTTAGCTCTACCTCCAACGTTAAAAGTAGTATGACGGGACAATAAAACACCTTTTTGTATGTTTAAAGCCATAATATAATAGGAGCCTTGCTACGCTGACTATAATATAAATCTTCTTGAGAACTTTATACTGATATAAGTATACAACATAAAACCGCCTTTATAAAGCGGCTCTAGCAATCAATTTTTATAAACAAAAATTGCGCTATATTAAATCTATAATCATTATAAGTACTCTGCATAACCATAACAGCTAATTTAGATGTTAGATATGCGGCAAACATATAGGCAAACATTTCAGTATCACAGTGTCTGATTTTATCAAATAATTTATGACCTTTTCTTCTGGTTTGGTAATCTACGATGTGTCCTAGCTCATGGGCTATTGAAACAACAATTAACAGCTTATCCCCACAGCTTAGCAATGAGTGAGTGGTAATAATAAGATTTTGACTTCCAATAGCCCTGGCCACGGTATTAAGCTCATAGCGTCTTTTTTTTATTTTAACAGAATATCGGTCTCTTAAACCCGGCATCAATTTTCTTATTTCGGGTTTTCTTAATACAAAACCCTTTGCAATAGCCAGATTAAAGACCTCATCAAGCACATCCTCCGATTCTTTGTCTCTAACCGTAAATAAATATAACAGCTGTCTAAAAAAAAGACTTCTATGCAAATAAAGATTAGCGGCTTTCTTAGCTATCTTACGTTTAATCCATTCTCGCAATTATCTCTCCCTAATTTTAAGGTGCTAATACGGACTATTATGCCATTAGTGTTCTATTTTATCAATTCTAATACTGCCAATTCTAATGGCAACTGAGATATAGAGGACGTTTTCATCCCCTCTTTGGCTGACACAAAAATATTGAGCATCCGGACGAGCTGGTCTGAAGTAAGAACCTGAGAATATGAAGCTATTAGTTTCTTATCCTGATCAAGCAGTTCATCGCCTACCGAGACAAGCACCGCTGGATTTATTGAATTAATTAATATTTTGCGGAGATATTCTACGAAACCCGATGTAAACTGAGTAAGATCGGCCCCGCCGGAATGAATACGATTAATAAGATCGAGGGCCGAACCCTTGTCTTTATTTAAAATATAACTAAGAAATTCAGGATGATAGTTGATTGGTATTAAACCAAGCGTTTCATAAACATTACTTTCGGATATCTCCTTATTATTATCATTTGTGGCTACAAGCTTGGATAAGGAAACCTCGGCATCCCGAAGAGCACCATCGGCAGAAATAGCTATCGCCATCAGTCCGTCCCCTTCTATCCTTAGCTTTTCAGCACGGCAAATATCTTTCAACTTGCCTTCAATCTGACTGGGAGTAAATCTTTTAAAATCAAATCTCTGAACACGGGACAAAACGGTAGGCAAGACTTTATGAACCTCGGTTGTCGCAAGAATAAAAACAACGTGAGCAGGCGGTTCTTCAAGCGTCTTAAGCAATGCATTAAAGGCAGATTTCGAAAGCATGTGAACTTCGTCAATAAGAAATATTTTATATTTACCGCCCGGGGCTGCCACCATAGCCGAATCAGTAAGCTCACGAATATTATCCACTCCGGTCTGTGATGCGGCATCTATCTCAATCAAATCAAGAGACTTATTTTCTCGAACGGCAGTGCAATAATCGCAAAAGTCATCGCAATCCCCGTCTTTAGTTCTCTTATCGCAGTTTAAGGTCTTAGCCAAAAGACGAGCAATGGTTGTTTTTCCAGTACCCCTAGGACCCATAAATAAATAGCCATGGCCTATTCGGCCACTCATAATCGCACCCTTGAGAGTTTTAACTACATGTTCCTGCCCCACAACCTCGCTAAAGGTTTGGGGACGGTATTTACGATATAACATAATAGTTTATAGTTGTTAGTTTACAGTTTACAGTTAATCTCAAACTTTTTTATCATTGAATTGAGCATTTTTCTGATTTCTAAAAGCTTAGACTCAGCTAAGACGATATCAATTTTATAAAGCATCTTCAAAATAATCAATTGAGTTTCTAATTCTGCGGCAGAACCATATGATACCCTAAGAAACTGCAAAAATTCTTTTAAATTCTTTCTCTGCTGTCCTTCGGCTATATTAGAAGGTATTGAAATAGCAGATCTTCTCATCTGAGCAGCCAAACAGTAAATCTCTTCTTTGGGCAGTTTACCAGTTATCGCATAAACATCACCTACAAGTTGGATTCCTTTCTGCCAAACAAAAAGATCTTTGTATGACTTTTGCATGAAAGAACTGTAAACTAAAAACCGTAAACTGTAAACTAATTTTCAAGCTTCTGCTTGAAAACGACTAATTTAAACCCTACAAAACTAAAAATCAACGCCGTAGCTGAACCCGCTACCACTGCAACATTAGCCCATTGATTTTTATCCATCCCAAAAAGAGGATCAATTAAATTTACTACGAATGAAGCAGCTCCGACATTTACTAATATTGCGACCAGATTAACAGCCATGAACTTAAAAAATTCCTGCTTCTGACCATTCTCCGCTACCGGAGTACCCTGACTAGCGGTAGAAAAAACCCAGTGTCGATTCCAGAAATAGCTATGGGTAACGGCAACCAGAAACGATATTGATTTAAAAACTGCAAAACCGATTCCGGCGGCAATACCGGTAAAGGAGATGAGAAGATTTACAATTCCGGTATCAACGCCGAAATTAGTGAAACCGATTGCCGCATATTTACCGAATTGATTAAAAAATGGAATCCATTTTCCAAGAAAATAACCTAAATTGACGCCTAAAATCCAAAGCACAGGTACAACTACCACCAACCAAGCAAAAGAAAAACCCATAAAATCAGGTTTTCCCAAGAATACCAAAATCCTCCAAAAAATAAGTCCGGTATACAAACCTGTGATAAGAGAGTAGGCTAGATCTTTTTTGGAAAAATGCATAAAAACCAAATGACTAATGACAAATGACCAATCAAGCTCAAAATCCAAATACCAAAACTAATTTCTGGTATTTAATAATTTGTCATTGATTTGACATTTGACATTGGAAATTTGTCATTTACAAAATGCTTTATTTTATTACTGATGCTACTCTTTCCTGTATCTCTTTTTCTACTTCTTCTCTCGGTCGGCCAAACTTAATACGGGATAATTCCTTAACCATCTTGCCCATCTGCTCATTTCCGGCATTAAAGACATTATCAGTTTCAAGTTTAATATTAAACGGTCTAGTTGTCTGTCCGTTAATTAATAAACTAACATATGCATTTAAGTTGTCTATGTTGATTAAATCTTGCGGTGTAAAAACTGGTTCAAATTTGTTTTTCATGAATTCAGCATCATCAGGACCGATTCTGAAAGATACAATGGAACCGACATTGCCAAAGACAGCATCCCGGATATTTTCCTTTAACTGCTTTATAAACTGATGAGCAACAGTAAGATTAAGACGATATTTTCTGGCCTCAGACAGAATTATCCCGATGCTTTCAGTTGTAAAATTTTGAAACTCATCAATATATAGATAGAAATCTTTGCGCTGACTTTCGGTCTGGTCTACTCTGGACAATGCAGCCATCAGAAGCTTTCCAACAACCACCATACCGATAAGATTAGCATTAAGGTCTCCCACCCTGCCTTTTGAAAGATTTATTATCAGAATCTTTTGGTTGTCCATCACCTCCCTGAAATTAAATGCACTTTTCTTCTGATTAATAATCGGCCTGAGAAATTCGTTAAAAACGAAAGAGGTTACCTTTGATGAAATATATGGCGCCATATTAGCCAAGCTTGCTTCACCGCCAGCTTTCTGAGCTTCCAGCTCCCAAAATTCTTTAATGAGAGGATTTTTTTCACGGCTTAATTTATCGGCTCTATAAGCGCTGTTAACTAAAACTCGCGAAATATCGGCAAGAGTAGGAATCTCGTGCTCATAATCGTCGAGTAAAAGAAGGGCGGCATTCTTAAAATATTTTTCAAACATCGGCCCTCCCGTCTGTTTTAAATCATATAATTTATCAAAGATTGAGAATAACTCATCAATAACTCGTGTCTTTTGTTCGGGATGAGTCGGGTCAATCTCAAGCATATTCAAACCCATCGGCCGCTCAATATCACCCGGATCAAAATAAATTACATCCTCTATTCTGTTTCGCGGAATAATCGAGAGAGCAAATTCAGCAAATTCACCGTGAGGATCAATAAGACAGACTCCGCTCCCATTCTCAATATCCTGCCTTAGCATTGACTTCATCAAAGTTGATTTACCGGTACCGGTCTGTCCTATCATGTATACATGCCTGCTTCTGTCTTCTTTCTGTACACGTATAATTCTCTCCTCCCCCCTGTACGTATTTTTTCCAAGTATAATGCCTGTCTGCGGAAGATTGGAAGGTGGTTCAGCAGGTTTTGATTTTAAATATTTAAGCTTTGGGGCAGAAGTAGTGGGAAGCGGAAAATGATATAAGCTTGTAACTTCTTCACTCGAAAGAACCGATGCCTGAGCCCCAGAAAAAATTCTAAAAGAAAAATCAAAAATAAGACGGTTAAGCAATCTCTGATTTGTAACTTTATTAATCTTAAAACCGTTAATCTCCTGTGCGCTAAACTGAACAAAAGAACTACTCAAGTCGTTTAGCATTTGTTCCGCTCTGGGCCTGTCAGAAGCAGACACAATAAGCTTAATATTAGTATCAAACAAAGGTCTTGACGCTTTTGACTGTATTCCTTTTATCATTTCCCCCTCAAACGGTGTCACTACTCTGGGTGGATGAGATTTTTCAGCTTCTTTTATTTCTTCTTCTTTAGTGGGCGGATGTTTTACTCTTTTCAGGGCAGTAATAAAATCAAATCCCGATTGCATCTCCTTCGCTATTTTTTGTCCTGTTTTTCTCAATTCCTCATTATGAGTGGGTTTAATGAGAATCTGTATAGCCGCACCCTCGCCCTCTCTTTCAAGCTTAGATAACGAATTAATCAGCTCGCCAAGCGGATCAGCTTCAAGCTGTTGGTATGTTCTTATAGGCAAAATAGGGTTTTCCTTAAGCTGGACATAGGCGCCCAAAGATACGCCGTTCGGATTAAAAATATTATAATCTTTTACCCTTTCTAATTCGGCATTAGCAAAAATGCCATGTACCTGTTTTTGGAATATCTGTTCATATGACCTCGGAACAGAGGCATAGAAATGAATCTCCTCGCCGATATGATGGACCGCCATTTCAAGCGCGATATACGGCTCTCCGTAGATGAATTTATTCCAACCGCTGGCATGTATATTCGAAAATGAAGAATAGAGATGTTCCATAATGCCTATAAGCTCCCTCTCCGGTCTTTGCGCTTGTCCTGAACCGGCAGATGAGCTCGAACGCGGTAAAGAAACCAAAAATAGAGACATATTTAACGCCCTGGAAACACTTCCCTTCGCTCTCAGGCTTTCAAACAACACAAAAAGGGTTATAGAAAGCGCTCCAATTCCGACAAGATAAGAAATATAGTAAAAAATTCCAGTTACTAGTTACTAGTTACTAGTTACTAGTGAAAAACACTAAGAACTATGAACTGGTAACTATGAACTATTCTACCCGGTCTATTTTTCTTTTCTCAATTAATTGGTCATAAAGCTCGTCAGTAAGAATATCGTGAAATGCATCTAAAAGAGCCGGGTTATTCTGTCTTCCGGCTTCCTTAATTCCCTCCTCAAGATTTTTATCAAAAACAAGCTTAATTATTTCTTGAATTTTATCTTTGAGATCCTGACCCAGATAGCTTGGCGGTTCCGTAGCTCTAGGTGTTTGGGTTTGAGTAGAGGGTGCGGATGGTAAATATTGGGGTATATGTTCTTGAATCTTTTCTCCGATTACTTCGTGGAGAATGTCTTTATCCGACCTCTCATGCTCCAAAGCGGCCTTCTTTTCCTGAAGCTGTTTTTCAAGATTGGCAATATCATACTCAATTGTTCCCGTAGATTGTTCAGCCATTCCCGCACACTAAACGAGCTTATTCTTTCAGGTTAGCCCAAGCTCCCCTCATGAAATTATCTGGAAGATTTCACTCGTAGTTATAGTTTATATTTTATATAACCAATCCTGAATTATGTTCTTTGATAGAACAAAATTCAAAGCTCGTTATGGTGTGGGGACGTTACTTTAATAATATCATAAAAATTTGTTAAAAGATGTGAACAGGACTTAGAACGTGTAAAAAAAGTCCTTATTCGACTGCAATTACATAATTTCGGCCATAAAATCGTCATTTTTCGTCGAAATAGTACCCACTATTCCTTCTCAATCTGCCGATTTTCTATCTCGAGATTCTGCAATTTCGTAACGAAAGAGACTTCTTATACACATTCTTTATAAAAATATGGTAAAATTAAAGTGATATATAATGTCTTATTCAAATAAGAGACAAGAGTTACTAATAGTCTTATCCATAATTATCATGGCGGTATTTTTTCGTTTCTATCAGCTTGATTCAGTTCCTCCGGGATTGTGGTCTGACGAAGGCGCGAATGGCGTAGATGCCTTAAAAGCCATTGATTCCGGTGACTACAAACTGTTTTATTCCAATAACAACGGGCGGGAGGGTCTCTTTATAAATCTGCAGGCGTTATCAATTAAGCTTCTTGGGTCAACTCCCTATGCCTTGCGGGTAGTGTCAGCAATTATGGGCGTACTGACAGTAGTAGGACTCTACATGTTGACGCGTTATCTTTTTGACTGGCGTACAGCCTCTATTGCAAGCTTCCTTCTCGCTGTTTCTTCCTGGCATGTAATCTTTTCACGCATCGGATTTCGAGCCATTATGTTACCATTAGTTTTAGTTTGGGTATTTTACTTTTTATGGCGCGGATTGCGGACGGGCAGTTTGTATCAATATATTATCACGGGAATAATCGGAGGTTTGGGATTCTATACCTATTTTTCCTACCGTACCGTGCCTTTAATTGCCCTGATTGTTTTTGGTAATTATTGGATTTCCTTAAAAAAAGATTTTAACGATTCCGCCTATGACCATAGCAGAAACCAACTTCTGAAAGGTTTCACAATTATGCTAGTGGTTGTAATTATTATTGCATTGCCTCTTGGAATTTATTTCCTCCAACATCCCGAAGATTTTCTTAAAAGGGACGGTAATCCCATATCTGTTTTTGCTCAGAATGAACCCCTCAAGGAATTTGGATTAAGTATTGTAAAAACGTTGGGAATGTTCAATTTTTCAGGAGACTTTAACCAACGCCATAATATTCCCGGCTGGCCGGAGCTATCTATTCCTATCAGTCTATTATTTGCTGTCGGTTTCATTAAAGAACTGACTCACTGGCTGAGAAGAAAACACGGACATTTTTCAACACAACACACATTCTTATTCAGTTGGTTTTTTATAATGCTTTTGCCCGGTTTTTTATCAACCGAGGCACCCCATGCTCTGAGAACGATAGGGGTTTTACCGGTTGTGATGATATTTTCGGCAAAAGGTTTCTGGTTACTTTTAAATTTATTAAAACGATATCATCAGATAACCGACTATCACTCGTCAACCGACCTTTCATCTTATTATCGGGAGAAAAATATTTTAATATCTGTCACCATTATCATATTTCTTTTTTCGTTAGGACTTCTTGAATACTCGAGATACTTTAATGTTTGGGCAAAGGAACCATCGTTGAAATCTGCATTCGCTCAAAGCTACATGGATATATCGGATTATTTAAATAATGCATCTCCAACAATAACAAAATACGTACTCGTGAATGAAGGTGATGTTCTCGTTGATGACGTACCTAATAATGCCCAAAGTATTAAGTTTCTTACAGAAACGTACGATATCCAAAGTTCTACTAACAAAAATATTCACTACATAAGAAGCGACCAAGTTGAATCGCTTTTGAATTCAAAAAATAACTTTATTCTCATTCCCCTTGCCAATAGTACGGAGTTGAGTATAAAGTTAAGTGAAACCTATGGCCTAAAACAAAAAACCCAAGGAACACTAACAATCTATTTCAAATGAAAAAAGACCCTTTAAAATATTTTCCGTATTCATTGGTTGCCGCCAGCATGGTCGTTTTTGCATTATTTTTAGCAATAACCAGTGTTTGGAACGATGCACCGATTGTTGATGAGATTCCTCATATTGGAGCCGGTTACTCTTATATTGCCAAAGGCGATCATAGATTAAATCCTGAGCACCCACCTCTAGCAAAAGATCTCGCCGGATTTTCCATGATGATTGCCGGTACCAAAGATGAGGCTGCATTTAATAGCAGATTCTGGACTAAAGATATAAATGGCCAATGGGAATTCGGGAGAAAACTTTTATTTGATTCCGGTAATAATGCCGTAAGATTAATCCGATTCGCTAAGGCCCCTCAATTAATATTCTTCATTCTTTCTGCGGTTATAATTTTTATTTGGACCCGCAAGCTATACAGCCGTAAAGCTGCACTTGTAGCTATATTTTTGTTTGCTTTTTCACCAACCGTAATGGCTCATTCGCGATTTGTCACTACCGATATGCCAGCCCTATTCGGAATTTTACTTGGCTCATTCTTCTTTATTAAATATCTGGAAAATCAAACTAACAAAAATCTCTGGATTGCCAGCCTTGCCTTCGGCGTAGCCCAGCTGACCAAATATTCTGTTTTTCTTCTGGTACCATTTTTCCTGGCAATCGCATTAATCTTTGTATTTTTAAATTTTAAAAAGAAGAAAATTATTCCTTCTTTTTACCCGCTACTATCCACAATTTTCATCATCGCAATCGGTTACATCTTTGTCGTATGGCCTGTATATTATTTTCATACATGGAAATATCCAATCGAGCTCCAACATTCCCAGACTCAATATATACTTGAAAGTTACGGAAATCGTTTCATGGCCAATCCTATCGTATATATTTCGGGGGTACCTGTTATTCGAGGTTTGGCTGAATATGGTCTTGGTCTGCTTATGGTGAATCAGCGTTCAATCGGAGGTAATACCACATATTTTATGGGTGAAGTACGCAATTGGGCATGGCCTCAATATTTTCCGATTGTTTATTTCATAAAAGAACCCCTTCCATTTTGGCTACTACTAATAACAGCCTTGCTATTTTCAACGGCCAAAATGAAATTTTCAATTTTTAATTTTCAATTTTCAAAAATAAGAGACTGGTCAAAAGAACATTTTACGGAGCTGGCCATGCTGTTATGGCTCGCAACTTATTGGTACACAAGCATAAGAGCTAACCTAAATATCGGGGTCAGACACCTGATGCCGGTATATGGATTTACATTCATTATTTTATCAGGAGGATTGGCCGCCATCTATACGGCTGTTAAGAAAAAGCCAAACTCACTTTATGCTTTCTGCCTTTTACTTCTAGTTTTATTCAGTTGGTATTTTTATGAGAATCTAAGCATCTATCCCTACTATCTTACCTACTTTAACCAAGCAGCCGGTAGACCTTCAAACGGTTATCTGTATGTGGTTGATTCTAATTTAGATTGGGGACAGGATTTAAAACGTCTGACAAATTGGGTTGAAAAAAATAATATTTCTCACATTTATCTTGATTATTTCGGCTGGGCTGACCAGAATTATTATTTAGGAAATAAAGTTATACGAATATATGCGGGTAAATATAATAACGCACGTGATTTTCTCAGAGATAATCCTTTAGGCGGTTACATCGCCGTTTCAGCCACCTATTTCATGGGTTCACGCGAAAAACCTGAAACATCTTATGCCTGGCTCGATAATTATAAACCTGTAACCATTATAGGCAACTCAATCTTTGTCTGGCATATTACTCCCTAGAGATTCGCTCGGCACATACTCTTATTTATACCGGCAGTCCAAAACTTCCAGCGAGTTTTGTCTGCCTACGCTCGCCCCGACGTTAAGTCGGGGCTCACCACTCTCGCCGTTTTCATCCCGCTAAGAAGCGGGAACCATGCTGAAAACGGCTCCGAGAGTTATAAATAAGAGTATGTGCCTCGCTCTTTATTAATAAAATTACTACTAACTTTGTTGTATTAATATATTTTGTTGATAAATAAAGAAAGGCCCCCGTGCCCTAAGCGTTATACACGCTTTCGGACACGGGGGGATGCGCCATTGCTAGTTCGCCGTACTGAGTGGGGATTATTATGACCTGCCGACCCACCCAGCTCAGCACGAGAGACACCTTCTCTCCGAGGAGCAGTGTCGGATTAACACTTATGAAGTACCTCCGCGGACTCGCCGCCGACGGCCTCTGCCGACTAGATACTACCAGGCTCTGCCAACTGCCTGGAAGGTCTGGGTTGCCCCGGACAGACATGGGCGATTCTACACGCTTACTTTGCCGAGGCGATCGCCCTCACTCCTCAGCAAATTGATGGCCGTGACTTTGGGGTAGCATACGGCCGGAGTTAGTCTTTGCTTTAATGACTGTTCCTCCGGTTAAGCTACAGCGTTAGGTCACCCGCTGTCACGGCCAACTGTTTGGTCTGTAGTCGTGCACAGAAGCCGTAGGTCTCCTCACCTCTAAAGAGAGATACAAACTCCTCGTTAGAACCACAGACCAACTGTTTGGCGAGAAGACGCACCGATTCCAGGGACCTAACCTATCCGTTCCGCAGTCCCAAGTCCATGCTCATCTCCTCGCCAATTTTTGAGCCCTTCGGCTATGCTCCCGCCTTTGCTAAAGCTTCGGCGGGCAGGCAGGGCAAGCTAGAAGCTCGGAAAAGCCAATAAATTAAGAAGTCGCTAACAATTGAGTAGAGATTCTGACAATATATCATTCGGGCCTGTTTTATTACTGAATGCCCAGATAGTTGAGTATTTACTGACTTATCCGAGCCTCTTTCCGCTTTTAAGGGCAGAATTAAGCTCATATGTAAGGTACTGTTATACGTCAATGATAGCATACTGCTATAAAAATGTCAACCCCGCCCTTGAAAATTACTCCTATCGTGAAATGGGCATTATAAACTAACATACTATGAAAAGACAAAAGGATACTATAAAATTTTCAAGAGCGGGGTCAATACCCTATTTAACCTTAAGCTGGATTATAAGATCTCCGGAGGGTTGGCTATCCTTACCGGAATTACCGCCCTTTGGAACTATTATAGTATAACCACTGTCTAATTCTTGAGGAATCTGTACTTCGAATTTTCTTTTCGCTTTCATACGTCCGGCACCCGAACATATACGACATTCTTTTTCCGGCATCTTTCTTTTTCCGTGACAATTCGGGCAAAGACCGATTCTGGTAAAAGCACCGAAAGCACTTCTGCTGGTCTGCTTAACTTGTCCCGCACCTCCACATGTTCCGCAGTTAACCAACTTGTAACCTTTCTCGACTCCGCTTCCTTTACATTCATCACATTTATCTAAAATAGAATATTCAAAAACCCTGGTAGTACCCAAATCTTTTTTATTTATACCAGCCTCAAGATAGACATCCTCTCCTTTCCTGGTCTCTTCCTGATAACTCGGACGGGCATAACCACCGCCCATCATCTCTGAAAAAATATCAAAAATATTATCAGCACCGCCATGCTGCCCGCCCTGAGTATTATCGAAGGGGCCACCCCTAAATCCGCTAAAAAAGTCCGAAAAATCTGAATACTCCTGCCCACCGCTGCCACCTTGATAGCCATCATTATAGGCAAAACCAAAATTATCGTAATTAGAACGTTTTTTTGGGTCAGATAAAACCTGATAGGCCTCATTAACCTCTTTAAATTTATCCTCGCTTCCACCTTGTTTATCTGGATGAAACTGATGAGCCATCTTGCGATAAGCTTTTTTTATATCATCGGGTGAAGCCGTCCGAGGAACTCCTAAAATTGTGTAATAATCCTTACTCATAAATTCTAGGCACCAAACCCTAAACTCTAAACAATATCAAAATTCTAAATTCAAATCTTCAAAACTGTTTTGGAATTGCAATTTTGGTCATTTGAATTTGTTTAGAGATTAGATATCAGGATTTAGTATTTTAAACCACTATGGTTTCCGCCCTAACATCTCTTTCCTCTATTTTGAAAAATTTAGTCTTCTGTAATATCTGAAAAAACAACATTCCTATGAATACTGCTAACCATATAAATATCCAACTAACTCCCCATAGTATCAAGAATAAACCAAAAGCTAAAGCCGGGGGAATATATTCAAAATATGGCTTCAGGAAAAGATTAGATTCTCTTATAACCTCCTGCGTCACCTGATTTAGTATTGCCTCTTTTTCACTAGGGCTCACTTGGTCTATCTGACCGCCCAATGTTCCACCAACAACCTTTTTTATAAATATCTGGCTAGACGAAGGTAGCTCACTCACATCCTTAAAGCTCTTTATTGCCGGACTCTGATAGACCGCAAACGATATCAGAATAAAAAAGGCGACAACTGAGTTGGCTAATCCTTTTTTAATCAAAAGGCGCGAGTTCATCTTTATCCTCTCATTTATCTCCCCGACCACAATATCTTGGGCATGATAGAAAAGCATTATAAGAATAAAGACACCAACAAGGTTTATGTTACTGATACCAAAAATACCCAGAAAAGTTAGCGAAATGATAATACCCAAATAGATACTCCAGAGCCTGTTTCTAAAGAATATCCATCCCAGCGATAGCAATACCAATAATAAAGTAAACAACAATGTAAAAATTGAGAGGTTATTATAATTCTTAGCCACCTCAGAAAATGGATCGTCCAACCACACTCGCATACTGGCCCACATCCAAAAGCTGGTTATCGCAACCATCGCACACCAAACAATAAATTTATGGGTTTTAGTCATACTATCTATTTGTAACCATTCGCCAAACCATCTTAATTCTTACGTTTTGTTCATTATACCATTTCTTAGGTTTATTTTAACAGATTTTTATTCCACTTTATTGATTCGCTCTAGTTTCCGTTTCTTGACATTATCTATTTTTATTGTTAATATATTAACGGTTTGGTTTTGACAAAAAAAAGGAGGAGGAATGCCAAAAAAGATTGACGATCGTGGTTATTTTCCTGCAGGACTCAGCTTATTTTCACTTGCAGTCTACTTTATTACGTTATTTGGCAGTCGCCCCTTTAAAGAACTATACGACCCACTATACGACCCACTCACTGCGTTCCTTATTTCTGCTATCTCTTCAATCTCTATTTTTGTTAGCCTTTATTATCTAGCGCAAGCAAGCCTAATTCATTTCTACAATAACTCACTGCTACCCAGTCTTCAGCAAGGATGCGGATGTAAATGCAGAAAAGATGACGAAGATCCGACAATTCCCTAACCAACTCCCTGATATCCGTTCTCACCTTTCACCCTGCCCTGAACCAACTCGGTTCAGGGCTTTTTTATCATATCTACTGATTCTAGAGCTTAGCTTAGTTATTTTTTATTCACCCACAACAATATGTATCAAAAATAGCGCAGCCCTCCCCATTTTGAAACCTTAGAGCGACTTTACTACAAATTCAACCTGCCTGCCGGCAGGCAGGGATAATTTTGATATTTTCCGTAGAATACTAAAATTGGGATGTAGTCTTACGGAAGGGCCTCAATTTTATATTCAAGAAAATGAGAAATTATCGCAGAATTTGTTAATGAGCGAATCTGGTTGAAAAACGAGGAGAGCGAGAGCTATTTTGTCTCCTTCTCTTCCGTCTTAGCCTCTTCCGCTTTCTGAGCTTCTTCAGTCTTTGATTGTTCACCGGCAGGAGGAGTTTGAGACTGTTGCTGTTGATACAAAGCTCCTCCGACTCTTTGTGCAACTTTTGAAAGTTCCTCTGATGTCTTCTTTATTTCATCTACATTTTCTGACGGTAATGCTTTTTTAAGAGCATCCACTTTTTCATTTAATTCTTTCTTATCTCCTTCTTTTATCTTTGAGTCATTATCTTTAATCATCTTTTCAGTGGTATATATCATTGTTTCGGCCAGATTCTTTATTTCTGCCAACTCTTTTCTTTTTGCATCTTCAGTAGCATGGGCTTCTGCATCAGCCGTCATCCTTTTCTTTTCCTCGTCTGTTAAGCCGGAAGAACCTTCAATTCTTACAGACTGTTCTTTTCCAGTTCCTTTATCTTTAGCTTTAACATTTAGGATTCCGTTAGCATCAATATCGAATGAGACTTCGATCTGAGGTACTCCGCGAGGAGCAGGGGGAATACCATCAAGAATAAACCTTCCTAGAGTCTTATTATCGTGCGCCATAGCCCTTTCGCCCTGCAAGACGTGTATTTCAACAGATGGCTGACTATCGGCTGCCGTAGAGAACACCTGACTCTTTGATACCGGAACAGTAGTATTCTTTTCAATCATTTTAGTAAATACTTGCCCTAATGTTTCAATTCCAAGCGATAATGGCGTAACATCCAGAAGAAGTACATCCCTCACCTGACCCTGCATTATTCCGCCCTGAATAGCCGCTCCGATCGCCACGACTTCATCAGGGTTTATATCCTTGTGGGGTTCTTTTCCGAATAACTTCTTAACTTCCTCCGTTATTAACGGCATTCTTGTCTGGCCTCCGACCATTACAATTTCGTTCATGTCAGAAAGTTTATAACCCGCTTCCTCAACGGTTTTTTTCGTAAGCTCTATTGAACGATCCACGAATTCTTTGACTAGATTCTCAAGCTTTGCCCTCGTAAAGGTCATGCTGAAATGTTTTGCACCTCCAGCATCAGCAGTTAAAAACGGAATATTTATTTCTGTCTGCATCGTGCTTGAGAGCTCATGCTTGGCTTTTTCAGCCGCATCCTTTAATCTTTGAACCGCCAGCTGGTCTTTCGAAACATCCACACCCTGTTCTTTTCTAAATTCTTCCACTAAAAACTGAATTATCTTTTGGTCTATATCGTCCCCGCCCAAATGGGTATCCCCACCGGTTCCCTTAACCTCAATAGTATCATCGCCGATTTCAAGAACTGAAATATCAAAAGTCCCTCCGCCGAAATCATAGACAACAATTTTCTCATCCTTCTTCTTGTTTAAACCGTAAGCTAATGCAGCCGCAGTCGGCTCATTTATAACTCTCTTTACGGTCAGTCCGGCAATTTCTCCCGCATCTTTGGTTGCTTTTCTTTGGGAATCATCAAAATATGCAGGGACAGTAATAATAGCTTCCGTAATCTTCTCGCCTGTTTTGTCCTCGGCATCCTGTTTTAATTTCTGCAAAACCATGGCCGAAATCTCAGCCGGTTTATGCCATTTACCTTGTCCTGAGCCCGCCGAAGGATCACCCATCTTAACTTCGACATCACCGTGAGCACCTTCTCTTATTTCGTAAGGCAAAAGTTTTTTATCTCTCTGAACCTCGGCATCAGAGAATCTTCGGCCGACCAATCTTTTTATTGAATAAATTGTATTGGCCGGATTAGTTACGGCTTGTCTCTTAGCCGTTACACCGACATATCTTTCGCCATTTTTTCCAACCGCAACCACAGAAGGAGTAGTTCTCATACCCTCCTTATTCTCCAGAATTCTCGGCTGGCCGATTTCAACGACCGCCATTGCACTGTTTGTTGTTCCTAAATCAATACCCAGAATCTTGCTCATAAATTCGCAAAATTACCAATTTACAATTTCTAATTTCCAATCAATGTTCAAATGCTTTAATTTTCAAAAGTTTGAAAATTAGGTCACTGAAAATTCAATGAAAATTGAGAATTGAAAATTGAAAATTACTTAATAATTTTCACTCTCGCTGGTCTTATAACCCTGTAATGCATCGTGTATCCCGGCCTTATTTCAATAATATTTTCACCATCTTTTTCTTCGACTTCCACCGCCTCATGCAATAATGGGTCAAACTTCGAACCACTGACCAGAATCTTCTTAACTCCGAATTTTTCCAAAAACTTTTCTATTTTATCAAGCGAACTGTCAAAACCTTCCGTCCACTCCTTCAATCCTTCGACCTTGGGAAGATTATTCCTTGCAACTTCTATGGCATCCAGCACATCTATTAGCTCCATTATAAGTCCCTCTGTGCCATATTTCAGAAATTCCTCCATCCTTTTCATCTCATTCTTCTTATAGTTTATAAAATCAGCTCTCTCGCGTTTCCAATTATTCAGATACTCCTCCTTTTCAGCGCCACACTTTTTCAATTCTTCCTCGAAATTTATATTATCTTTTATTTGTTCATCAGCCATAGTTTCAAATTATTAATTTTCAATTTACAATTTCCAATCAATGTTCAAATGCTTTAATTTTCAAAAGTTTGAAAATTCGGTCATTGAAAATTCAATGAAAATTGATAATTGATAATTAGATTCTTCTTGCCATTTGATTTAACCTATCCGTTGTATATCTTACCAATCCTATATTCTTCTTATAATCCATTCTAGTCGGACCAATAAGAACCAGCGACCCAACACAATTACTTGGCAAGTTAAACCTCGCCGTCATCACCGTTTCATCCCTTATCGTTGGCCTGGGATTCTCTTCGCCGATAAAAATGTTGATATTATTAAAATCCCCGCTGGACTGTGCGAGATTTACCTTAAAAAATTCTTTTTCTATCTGACTAAACATTTTATCGAATTCCTCAAAGAAACTGGTTAAATTAAAAACTCTGTTTATTTCCCTGAATTCCGGCAACTCGAACAAGCTTGCCAGACCGGTTTTGTAAAAATCATCATCCTCGGCAACTCCGGCGATAACTACATTTTCAGAAAGTTCGGATAAAAGCTGAGCAACTGTTCTATTTATATCCCTAGGATCCGAATTTATTCCGGCTAAAGTTGCATCAACCTTTTTTTGCCAGCTTGAATTAATAAAAAACTCATCTCCGTCCAAAATGTTATCCACATAGAAACGGTAAGCGGTATCAGTCGGTACCCGCCCACCAGAAGTATATGGATGATCAAGATAACCCATTTCTTCAAGTTCGTGCATTTCTCCCCTTAAAGTGGCCGAGCTCAAGTCAAATAACCCGCATTCTACCAGGTATTTTGAGCTAACTGGCTCTGCAGTTTTGATATAATAATCTATGATTATATTGAGTAGTTTTTCCTGCCTTGGACTAATCATTTACCCATATTATCATAGTTGGCACTGTCAGGTCAAGAGTGCTAATGACCACCCCGCACCCAAAAGTTTACCCTGAATAACTTGAACGGGCTCCTGCCGGATTTGATCGTCTGTTTTCCCCGCTTGGCGGGATTGCTGGATGTAATTTTGTAGATCTTTATTCATATCTTTAATTATAGTTTATATTTGCTCAATCAAAAACCGGAGTTATTCACTCCGGTTGATTTGGACCAGGTTATCCACAGAAAATTAGAGGTGGAGCCTCAATTAACCGAAATTCATGCCACCCGATAGCCCGATGACAGACCAAAGAACTATCCATCCGAATATTGCAAGAGCTATTAATATCACTATAACCGTAAGAATTTTAGTAATACCCTTGCCAAATCTGTACACTCTGCTTGAATCTTTTGCCCGTATACCTATCCTGAGATAATTCACAATACTAAGCACAGCCAGTATGAACCACAGAAGAAAGGATGAAGACAACGTTAATAAAATTGCATATATCCAATCGGGAAGTGATTCAACCCATACCTCAATGTCATCTCCACTAGTAAGCAAGAGGGCGGAAACCATACTCAAGGTCAAGACTAACAGAGATAAGCCTGCTAGTATTATGGCTAACCTTAATGACTTTTTATCTGCACTTGAGTTTTTTAAGCTTTCTGCAATTTCCCCCTCCCCCCACCCCGCACCTAAAAGCTCCTGACGAATTTGGTCGTCGGTCATCCCCTTTTCTCTGGCTTGTTTTATGTAATCCCGTAAAACAGCTTCGCTGTCACGGGATGAATTTTGTAGATCTTGAGCTGGCATATCAACTAACAATTAATGACGATAATTTTTTAGCTTCATTATTAAAAAATTCTTTTAACTCTTCAACGGTAATTTGTTTTACCATTTTTGGTAATGCTTCAACATTTCTAATTTTAGCAAAAGAACTGCCTATGGTAAGAGGCTCTAATTTGGTATGAAATTTATCCAAAACTCCCGCTTGTAATTTATCGAGAGGAAATTTCTGAAGCAAAAAATATAAATCAACGAAATCCTTAGGATCAAAACGGTCAGTAATCGTGATTAATTTATTAACCGCAATATCAAATTCGCTGTCTATTCTAACATTATTAAAAACCTTAAAATTTTCCAATTGTTTAAACGGGTATTTAGTAAACTCCACCTTGTTTTCTTCGCCGTTAATTAAGTAAAAAAACTGGTGTCTGTCATATAGCTTTGAGAATCTCACCCTATCAGCTCCAACAATAATCCTTAATTCTTCGGCAATACTATGAATATACATAACATCAAAGTCATCAAACGAAAAAAAATCCAAATCATCCGATATCCGATGATACAAATAATAACCGGCTAGAGCAGTTCCACCCGAAAGGTAGAAATTATTTAATTCTTTTTTTGAGAAAACAAAATTAATGGCCTTTTCTTGCCACTCTTTTAGAATTTCTTGTCCCATAATAAGAGTTCCAAAAATGCCCGCTTTTCTTCGGGTATATCAAGTTCCTGTATATATTTTGCAAGCATCTCTTTATCTATCTTCTCTTCTCCCAAACCATAGTTAATAAGGCGTTCCAGATGCCATTTCGGATCAGCTTGAGCCTGCTTTTGGTATTCGGTTGTCGTATAATCCCAAGTCATAAAACTATTATATCACGTTTTTAAGTCTCATTCAAAAAACACCCCGCACCCAAAAGCTCCTGCCGGATTTGATCATTGGTTTTGCCGGCTTGGCGAGATTGTTTTATATAATCCCGTAAAACAGCTTCGCTGTCACGGGACTGAGGTTGTTCTAATTCTTCATTCATAAAATTAGATTCCAATTTTTACCTGTGATTTTTCTACACAAGCATTATAGGCACTATAATCTATTATCGGATAGGAATTCGTTGTTACAACTCCCTTATCCTGTGATTTTTCTAAGGCTGTTCTAAAAAGATCAGACCGACTTGCAATAAATTTATCCGCATACTCCAACTCTTTTCCCTTCGGTACTTCAATAACAATTTCTCTAACATGAGAAAGATCCCTTGATTTCAGGGTTAACTCCTGAAACTTATTAAGATGATGCAGGGCATCTTCCCACGAAATATGAGGAGAAAAAGCCACTGTAATAGTATCGGCTGAAAAAGCGGTGACATAGAGCTGTGAATTACGAAACTCCCTTTTAACGCTTAAACTTGATAAAATACAAAAGACACCGTAAGGTGTCTTTTGTTAAACAATAGTTTGAGCGATATGATCCCGATGATATATTCAAAA
>Ga0209541_10005216_pt1 | contig 22721 bp, 16 predicted proteins | sample RifCSPlowO2_01_FD_184027 | JGI IMG/M metagenome (GOLD analysis project Ga0209541, IMG submission 184027) | Groundwater microbial communities from Rifle, Colorado - Rifle CSP2_plank lowO2_0.1 (SPAdes) (version 2) | ecosystem: Environmental > Aquatic > Deep subsurface > Groundwater | place...
CATCTGCATTTAATGTATTTGATGGTTCAATAAGTTCTGGCTGGACAAATGCAAGTGTAATTATAAGTAATACACAACCAGAAAATCCAAACACAACTATAAGACCAATAATACCAATAAGAAATAGTAGCTTAAATTGTTCATTTACATATTTAGATACAAATAATGATCAAGGAACAGGAACAATAATTTGGTACAACAATAGTAGAGAGCACTTCAGAACTAATATCAGTATATCAAACAATTCAAACAATTCAATAGTCTCTTATCAATTAGATTATAATAACACAAACAACTTTACAAAAGAACAGAACTGGACATGTACTTCTAAAGTAAATGATGGAAATATAGATAGTATTTATGTAAATGCTAGCATAGTAATAAACAACACATTACCTCATAACCCAGTTCCTTTTATTTTCCCTGACCCAATGTATTCATCTAATGATTTAAATGTATCAAGTATAATTATAGACCAAGATAGTAATGATGCAAGATCAGTAGAAATAATCTTTTACAACAACAGCAGAGAACACTTCAGAGTTAACTTTACAGATGTAGCTAATGGAACTAATATCTCTTATACTTTAATTAGAAATATTTCAAATTTATTTATAGAAGGTGAAAACTGGACAATAGCATTCAGAATTTATGATGGTATTAATTTATCAGAATGGGTAAATGTAACTGAGATGATACATAATTTAGCACCAAATAATGCTACTCCATTTATTTTCCCTAACCCAGCATATGCAAATTCAACATTAAACTCATCCTCATTTGCACAAGATCCTGATAATGATACAATGACAGTAGAAATAGTGTTCTGGAATGGTACAAGAGAACACTTCAGAGTAAATTTAAGTAATGTTGTAAACAGTTCTAATATATCTTATACTTTAGTAAATAATGAAACAAATAAATTTTCAAAAGGGGAAAACTGGACATCTGCATTTAGAATATATGATTTAAATATAAGCAGTGACTGGGTAAACACCTCAATAATTATAAATAATTCAGAGCCTAAAAATTACACAATTAATTTCATAAACAATACAAATACATCAGACAATACATTTCAAATAGAAATAAGCAATGGTTCAGATATTGATCATGATCTAATAACATATTACTTAGAAGTTGATAATAATTTAGATTTTAGTTCTCCAGAATATGTAAACACAACAATATTAGAAACAATCAACACAACAAATGATATTACAACTGCTTTAACAGATAGTATATATTACTTAAGAATAAGGTCTAGAGACAATAGTTCATTAAATGGCTCATTTTCTCCAATATTTAATTTCACAATAGATACAAAACTTCCAAATATAACAATAAATTATCCAGTAAATAATACAAATAATTCAATATTCAAAGTAGAATTTAATATAACACCTTCAGATATAAATCCATTGCAAAATATTTCTTTATTAGGAAACTGGACAAATGTAACTTTTGGTAGTGCTGCATCTTATTTAAATTTATTATATAATGGAACAGACTTAAATAATACAGATGCTGTTTATTTTAATACTTCATTTAATATATCTGGGTTTGTGCAATTAAATTCTTCTGATATTTTTGGCCTTCCTGTTAATCCTAATTTTATGGGAAGAAACTTCAGTTATAGGGGGAACTATACTAGTAAGATAATAAATACAAATTTAACATCTTCTTGGAATAATTTCTCTTGGGGAGAAGGAATACCTTATGGAGAAGAATTACCTTCAGTTCCAGTTTCTGGCCAAGAATTTGTAGAAACTTCATCATCATTAAGAGGATTTAATATGACTGGATTAGTTCTTTTAATGCATTTTAATAATGATACAGTAAATAACAGAGAAAATTATAATTCTACAAATGGAACTGTTGTAGATTTTTCAGGAAATAATAACAATGGAATTGCAACTAATTCAATAATTTCAAATTATAAACCTAATGATGGAAGATTTGGTGGTGCATTTGAATTTAATGGTGTAAATAGTTATATCCTATCTACAACAGATATAACTATTAAGAATATCTCTTGGTTTTCTTGGATAAAATCAATAAACAATGTAGGTGTTTTAGGAATAATGGAATTGGATATAAATATAGTTTCAATTAGTCCTTGTATATTAATTCAAAATAATGGTGGCACTCTTAAATTTTATGTTAATGGGGATTATCGTGAATTTTCTTCTTCATTAACAACAAATATTTGGAATCATATTGGGTTAACATATGATGGAACAACATGGGTATTCTACAGAAACGGAATTCAATTAAGTACTTATGCAGGGGGGACTAACTCTTGTGAAGCTGGTGACGATATTCATTTAGGCAGTGGGTATAGTGGGTTTTTCAAAGGCTCAATAGACGAAGTTGCAGTATGGAACAGGTCATTATCAGCACAAGAAGTACAAGACTTATATAAAAGAGGTCTAAATTTAAGTTTCCAAGTAAGAAGTTGTGATGACAGCAGTTGTTCAGGAGAAAGTTTTGTAGGTCCAGATAATACAAGTAGTTCTTACTTTACAAATGGAACTAATATATTAAATACATCAATTACAGGAAATAATCAGTACTTCCAATATCAGGCATTATTTGAAAGAGATTTAAATAACTCTAATTTTACTCCTGAATTATATAACTTTAGCATTAATTACAATACAACAAGTACACTTGAGACAAGAACTTTTGCAATAAACATAACAAATTCATCAAGTGCTCTGCATAATAATTCTGTTTTATTCCAAATTAATATATCTCAAGGAGAAGGTAATTATATCTGGTCATCTAGAACATGTGATCATTCAAGTAATTGTAACTCAACATCAAACAGGACAATAACAATTAATGTTTCAAATTTAGAAGTATTTGACCAGGAAGATGATATAGAAGATAAATTTGGTTGGTCTAATTTAACTGAAAATGAAACTCTTCCAACAAACAACACATATTTTTTCACAAATTACACATTTAGTATTCAAAATACTTCAATAGATTCAGCATTTTGTACAATTTATTTTGATCATTTCAATGCAAACTTGTCTTATGATACAAGTACACCAATTTATTATTATAATACTTCATTCCAAAACTCTGGTAATTATAATTGGAATGTAACATGTGGTAAGCCAACTTTATTCAGAAATAAAACAACTCCAAACTTAAATATAAGTATAAGAATTCCATTATTTGAACAGGAATCAATTGGTTTAAATGAAAATAATAATACAGTAAGCAGTGCAGAAACAGTAAATATATCTGTTATTATACCTGACCAGAATATAAATGAAACAAATAATAATTTAAGTGCAGTGTGGGTAAATATAATTTTCCCAAATAACACAAATTCAACATATTATTTAACAGGCCCATATAATGGGGGTTATTGGTCATTAGGAAACTTCTCAAATACAAGATCACTAGGCTTGTACACAGTTTATTATTATGCTAATTTAACAGATTCATTTAATATAGCTAGAAAAGCAATATCAAACTTTACAGTAGAAAATTTAACTCTTGCTATAGATCTAATAAATAATGTCTTTAGAGTAAACACAACAGAATTATTTAGAGTAGAAGGAACATTAAAAAAATTCAATTCAACAAGATATGAAAATTTAATTAATGAAACTGTTATATTTTTCTTAAATGAAACTCCTGTATCTTTAATATATTATAATGAAACAAATATAACTCATTTCATAGGAGGAACTTTAAATAGTACAAATATAACAAGTAATTATATAAGATTAAATTTAACAAGTAATGAGTCAATATCTAACAGAACAGAATTATTTACAACAAATTCTTACACAACAGATTCATATAATTATACTTCAGTAGGATTTAGGTCAAGTGCAGGAACAATATTTAATTTATTGGACATGTCTCAGTCAGTAGGTAATTTAACATATAGATATACTTCACCAACAAATTTCATAAATTCAACAGTTTTATTGCAGACTAGCACTCCAGATATATCTGGTGGTAACACAAGCTTGTGGTACAGCCAAGATTATATAACATGGACTCATCTAAATTCAACAACAGCAGTCCAAAATATAACTGCATTTATATCCTCAATAAATCAGCCAACATTTTACATAAAATTACAATCAGACACAAACAGCTTAACTCAAGACAATCCAGTAACTAGATATGAAATAAACACAACAGAATATTATTTTGAGCCATTTGGTATATTTACATCAAGACAAATTTTCATAAATCAGCCATCTTATTACAAAATATCATGGAACAACACTATTCCATCATTAACATCAGTAAATTTCTCAACTAGAACAAGCAATAACAATGAAACATGGTCTCAATGGTCTAATAATCTTACAAATAACCTGGGTTCATTTATCAATAGCAAGGATAATTCATATATACAATACAGGATATTTTTAGAAACATCAAATACTTCAAGTTCACCAATAGTCCAATACATAAATATAAGTTACTCAAACATAACTACAAATTCAACAGGGGGATATAATTTTACTTTTGAAGTTCCAAATTTATATTTAGGTAATTTAACTCTAAAAGTAAATACAACAACAAGAGAAGGATTAAGCATTCAAAATGCAACTAATATAACAGTAACTGCAAAAACAAATATCACAAGATCAAATTCAACAGTATATTCAGGTTCAGAAACAAATTTCACAATAATAGGAAACTGGTCTAGAAATGATACAAATTCAGCAATAGTTGGGCAAATAAATATAACAATAGCAAATGAATCAGGAATACAAATCTCAAAAACATGTTCATCATCATCTTCATGCCAGCAATCATTTGGAATACCATCAGAATTATACAGGGGTAATTACACAGTTTACATAAATGCAACTAATGAGTCAGTTTATTTAAAAAATTCTACATTGAACTTTACAGTTTTCTTGGAAGAAAAAACAACATCAGGAATTATAAGAATGCCTAATAAAACAGTTGTAGATTTCCAGACTGGTGTGTCATATCCGTTCCTATGGGACTTAATAATAAATAATACAGGCCAGTCAACAATGCATAACATGACTGTCTCAATAGACACATCAGCATCTCAATTAACAGATGTAGTAAACACAACTAATTGCAATAATTTGTTCCCTAATTCACCAGGACAATGCAACCAGACATTTAATATTACAATACCAGGAACAGCATCTCCAGACTCATACAGGATATCATGGAAATTAAATTGGTCAAACAAAGATGGAACAATAGGTACAGCAACATATACAAACATGTTTGTTATAATAGATGCTAATGCAACATTTTCTTTGTCAGTATCAGGATTTAACAAATCAGTACATCATAACACAAATACAACAGTTTCATTCTATATAAATTCAACAGGAAACACAGCATTGACAAATGTCAATATTACAGTAATAAACAATACTATAGATCCTGCTTGGGTAAGTATTCCAACAAACTTTACTTCACAAATAGCATCTGCAACATCAGTAAACAGGACAATAGATATTTTAATACCGCAATTTACAAGCCCAAGAGATTATAATGCAACAATAAATATTTCAACTTCAAATGCAGGCTCAAAAACAATTTACTTGAATATAACTGTGCCAGAAAATATAAGCTGGTATTACACTCCAGTAAATCAGTCAAAATTATTTACTTTAAGTGCATCAGGTGAAGTTGTAAATATAACATTAAATAATACAGGTAATGTAAACCTGAACTTCACAATAGATTATTCTCCTTCACATTCAGTAAATTATGAAAGCTTTGGTACAGACTTGTTTGAGGAAAGTTATTATCTAGGTACTCAATTAGTAAATCCAAACTCAAGTTATGTAAGTAAAAACAACACAGCAATTCTTGTAATATACCAGAAAGGTAATCCTTCAACTTTAAATGATGTAGGAATAACAACAAACATAAGTTTAGTAGATAATTCAACAGCAATACCAAAGCAGAATATAAGTACATCTAATTTTAGTATATTAGACCAGCCTCCTTCAATAGATAATATAATATTTTACATTAATGGCTTGAATATAGACATGAGAAATTTCTCAGACCTAAATTCAACTGTGTCAGTAAAATTAATGGCATCTGATGATCGTGGCTTAAACACAAGTTCAGGATATGCAAATTTCACAGTTCAAGGCCCAGGTGAATCAGTTAATTTCTCTTTAAATACAACATCAGAATTCATACAATCAGGCACAAGATATACAAAAATGAATTTTACAGGAAACTTTACACCATCAAGATTTGGGTTGTATAATTTTAGTGCATGGGTAAAAGACATAAATTCTAACTCAAACACAAGTTCATTATTTTCATTTAATTCATTAGGAAATACAACAGTAAACTTAAGCAATAACCTAACATTAAAAACATTGGTAAATTTATCAAGTATTACTAGTTTGTTATCTCAAAATTTAAGCATAAATTACACAATAAATAATACTGGCTATGCATCTGCATTAAATCCAAATCTCTCATTTACATATCCAAGTACATTTACTATAACACCTATAAGTTATTTCTTTAATAATATAACTTATAACACTTCAGGGTCTTACATATTTAATATTTCAGCACCTAGGTTAACATCAGCAGGAAGATATGAATTAACAGCCTTGTTAAATTATACAGAATTAAATAATTCAAGAACATTCACATCTACAATTTTAGTAATAAATGTAACTCCTAATTATTTATTCTCTATAAACACAACAGACCTAAATATTACTATGTCTCATAATTCAACATCATCAAAATTATTCCTTATAAACAACACAGGAAATGTAAATCTTACAAATGTAAATGTAACATGCATTTCAGGAATAATCTGCAACCAGACAATTGTATTTAATCAAACATCTTTTAATATAGAACTAAATACAACAGAAATAATAAACTTGACAATAAATACAACAATGTTCTATGCAGCTGGAAATTATTCAGCAACTTTGAATATTTCAAATTTAGAAAACACAACAACAATACCATTTAAAATAGAAGTAAGTGTAGACAATACATATAATGTTACCCCAAATAATAAGTCTGTAAGAGTAGGCGGCGGAGTAAGTAGCAATGCAGGAACAATAAACATTACTAACTTAGGTAACATTAATCTTACATTTAATATAACAAGTGCAAATTCAAGCCAGGTTGGTTTAAATGAATCTTCATTCACCATACCAATAAATAGCACAATATTTGTATTAATGAATTACACATCTCCATCTCATGCACGTGATTATTTAGTAAATATAACAATAAGAAACATGTCTTTATTAGTAAATACATCAATAGTTCAATTTAATCTTTCAGTATCAAACTTGACATTAAACATTACTAATCCAACAATATTCAACAAAACTACAAATATAACTGCTGGAGATAGTATAACAATAAATGCATACACAGCATTTGCAGGAGTAGAACTCACAAATAGTGTATCATGGTCAGCATCAATATCAGGATCTAACTGCCCTGTTACATCTTCTTCATATTCAAATAACTGGACTATATTATGTACAGCACCTTTAGTCTCAGATGGAATTAACCATAATTTGTCATTACAAGTAACATATACAGCAGATAATTCTACATTCACAGATACAGAAACTAATGCAACCCAATATAGGGATATAACTCCACCAGTATTTAATTCATTTGGAAAAAAGCAAATAACACCTTATAATGATGAGCCATTAGAAGTAAATGTAACAGACAATATAAATATATCAACAATAATAGCACAAGTAAATCATTCTAATAGCACAATAACAAATTATACATTGGATTATTCAAATTCAAATTCAAATTATACATTGACATTAAATAATCTTTCAAATTTAGGCAATTATGATATTTTGTATTATGCAAATGATACAGCAGGTAATCTAGTAACAGAGTCAGACTGGTTTGGAGTATTTTACTTAAGAAACATTTCAGGTGAAATATTAAAAGGAAACTTAAATCCACAAGTAGTTACTATAGAATTTTCCAAGCCAAACTCAACATTATCAAGGGATATTTTATCTAACTCAACATCAAATTCATCAACTGGTTATTATAATTTGTCTCTTTCAAACAGGACATATGATATAAAATTAAGTCTAGGCACAAATATTGATAATTTATTATTTGAAGATATAAATGCAACTAATCTTACACAAGACTTTGTTGACTTGGATTATTTAGATGGCAGTGATTTAGAGGAAATAATAACATTGTACAAGCCATTAAAAGGAATTGCAATAAATACAACATTATTAAACACAACAAGATATAATGTAACATTTAATTATACATCACTAGATTTTTCTATTGAAAATAATATATACATACATAAATGCAGCAACTGGTCTTATCAAAATAGAAACTGCTCAAGATCAGCAGACTGGACTAGATTAAGCAGTAATAAAAACAAGGATCTTAATTTAATTACATCATCATTAACTGGATTTTCATCATTCTTTGTAACAGAAAATGTTTGTGGCAATGGATTGTGCCAGGCTGTTTATGGAGAAACAGAAACAACATGTGCAACAGACTGCATTGTAACAACATCAAGTTCAGCAGGCGGTGGCAGTGGTGGTGGCGGAGGTGGTGGCTTAAGTACACAGACAAAGGCAGCATTGCAGCAATTCCTAGCAAGTTCATTAAGAGTAAGTGGCGTAAACATAGGTACTACATCAATTTACAAGGAATTATTTGCAGGAGAAGAAACAACAGCAAAAATACAATTAAAAAACACACAGCCATCAGAAGTAGAACTTAAATTAAGTTCAGAAGGCATAGTAAGTAAATTCATAACTTTCCTAGAACCAACAACATCTTTAAAATCATTGGAAGAAAAAGAAAATTTAATTAAAATAAGTGTTCCTAAATTTACAGAGCCAGGATTATATGAAGGCAATATAATTATACAAGGCAAGACAGAAAAAGACAAATCAAAAATACCAATAACAATAAAAGTTCTGCCTCCAGAAGGAAAATTAATAGAATTTAAAATAGAGGCTCTAAACCAGATAGTAACACAAGGGGGTGATATAAGACTTCAAGTAGACATAGTAAATCTTGGAAAAGCTAAAGACTTTAAATTTAATCTTACTCTGCAATTAATAAACTCAATCACAGCACAAGAAGTAACAAATAAGACAATTAATCTTACATTAGAAGACAAGATAAGTGAGATAATGAAATTAAAAGTCCCTCTAGCAACTGCAAAAGGAAAGTACATTGTAAAAGGAATTATTGTCCAGTCAAGTAAAGATCTTGCTTCATCTATAACATTTGTAGAAATAAAAATACCATTTTTATATAATAAAATATTTGGCATTCCATACTGGTTAATATTAATTATAATTCTTGTAATTTTGTCATTTATAAGTTTCTTAATATACTTAAGAATATTGAACTTAAGAAAAAGGCGTTATGCAGTAAGATTAGACACTACTAAATTGCCTCAGCCAGGAAAAAGGAGTGTATTCTTAGGAAAAGTAGCTGAAACAGGTATAAGGACATTTATGACATTAGATAAATTGCAGACACATACATTAATAGCAGGTGCAACAGGTGGGGGTAAAACAGTTGCAGCAGAAGTAATTATTGAAGAGGCATTGTTAAAAGGAATTTCAGTAATAGTATTTGATCCAACAGCACAATGGACAGGATTCTTAAGAAAAAACCAGGACAAAACAATGTTTAACAGATACAGGTACTTTGAAATGAAAAAAGATGAAGCAAAAGCATTTAATGGAACTATAAAAACAATAACAGACCCATTGGAATTTATAGACTTAAAGAAATACATAAAGCCAGGTGAAATAGCAATATTCAATATAAGCAAATTAACTCCAAAAGAAAGTGACTTGGTTGTTGCATCAACTATACAGCAGATATTTAAAATGAATCTTCCAGAAAGCAAAGACTTAAACACATTAATTGTTTATGATGAAGTCCATAGGTTGTTGCCTAAATTTGGAGGTTCTGGTACAGGATTTATACAATTAGAAAGAGGAGTAAGGGAATTTAGAAAATGGGGTGTAGGATTAATATTAATATCCCAAGTTTTAAGTGACTTTGTAGGAGAAATCAAGGCAAATATTAGTACTGAAATCCAGACAAATACAAGATATGAAGATGACTTGGAAAGGATTAAATTAAAATATGGTGATGAAATATTAAAGTCAGTAGTCAAAGAAAGTGTTGGTACAGTAATGTTTGTAAATGCAGAATATAATAATGGTAGGCCATATTTTGTAAGCTTCAGACCATTGCTCCATAATCATGCAAGATTAACTGAAAAAGAGCTTGAAACATATGAAAAATATAGTACAATATTGCTTGATTTATACAACCAAGTAGATAAATTAAAAGAAAATAAAGTTGATACAATAGATATTGAATTAGAATTAAAATTAGCATCTTCTAAAATAAAGCAAGGCCAGTTTAATTTAGCAGATATTTATCTTGATTCCTTAAATCCAAAAATATCTAATGAATGGAAAAAGCTGAATAAAACACCTCCAAAATTAGAAATAAGGAAATTATCTAAAGAAGAGATACTAGAAGGTGTGGAAAAAGCAAAAGAAGAGCGCCAGAAATATGTAGAAAAAGAAGAAAAACTAAATGAATTTAAGCAGCTTCAATCAGACTTTTCAAATTTAAAAAAGAAAATAGAAGAACTAAAAACAAAAGGCATAAACACTTCTTTAATTGAAATCAAGTTTAAGGAGCTTGCAAAGAAATCAGAGAAAACAGAAAAAACAAAGAAGAAATCAGACTTATTAGAATCAAGAAAATTGCTAGACAGCGTAACTAGTGACTTAGATAAATTAATCAAAAAATAAAAAAAGAAAGATTTATATATAAATTAATATATATTAATTATTAATTAATATCAAATACTTATTAAAATTGATAATTATTAAAATGGAAATTTTAGAACATTCTCCAACATTGAACACAGTACTTATGGTAGAAAACATACTCAAAAATATGAATGAAAGTATTATTACAATAGCTGAATTAAAGAGAAAACTTCCAAGACAAGTAAACCATAATACATTAATGATAATTCTTGAATATCTTGAACAGAGCAATAAAATTGCAGTTTCATTAAAAGGAATTTCTTGGATTCATAATACAAATGCAAATATGAAAAATGCAATTGTTAAAGGACTTGAATTATGAGTAAAATTGTTAGAATAGTTCTTTCTCCTGAAGCTGAAGAAGCTTATAAAGAATTGAATATATCTTCTGTTGATTCTAAAATTGAAAAGAGCATTCTTAATTCAATTGACAAGAAAAAAGAATTGATTAAAGCAAACCCGCATTATGGCGAACCAATCTCCAAGGATAAAATTCCCGAAGAATATAAAAAGAAATATGGAGTTACTAATCTATTTTGGGTTGAATTATCTAATTTTTGGAGGATGTTTTATACATTAACAAATAATGAAACTGAAATTGAAATTATTGCATTTATTCTTGATATATTTGACCACAATAAATATAATAAAAAATTTGGATATAAGGGGTATAAATAAAAATTAAAGGAACTGAAGTAAAAATGCTAAAACCTAATAACCAACTGCTAAAATCTAAATGCAACAAGCTACAAGTTAAATAAAAGGCAAATACTTGTAAGCCAGATACATTTGTTGATTGGTAGCTAGTATCCTGATAGTTAGCAGGTGTGAATGTTGATAAAATTTCTTATAAAATATATAGAAAAAACAAAGAAAAAATCAGACTTATTAGAATCAAGAAAATTACTAGACAGCATAAATAGTGACTTGGATAAATTAAGCAAGAAATGAAATATAATAACATTAAGACTGTTATTAAAAAAAACAAGATAAAAAACCAATAAACTTATAGTTTTATGGTATAATTTTTATTAATATAACTGAATTTTGTCCAACACTCTTAAAATTAGAAAAGTTTAAATATAAGATTAATCTTATTAACAAGATAAGTGAATTAAGATGAATGAATTAGTTGAAATGGGCAAAATAAGTGCAAGGGGGCAAGTAGCTATACCTATTGAGATTCGTGAAAAGATGCATTTAAAAGATGGACAAAAAATACTTTTTGTTTTATCAGGTGATACTTTATTAGTTAAAAAATTAAATACTGAAACTTTTGCTGAAATTACAAAACCATTAAAGGTGGCAGCTAAAAAAGCCGGTTTAAGAGAAGAAGATGTTGTAGATATTGTTCATAGAGCAAGACAAAGGAAATGAGAAGAATAACAACAGATACTAATATATTAATTTCAGCTACGTTTTGGCATGGAGATTCTGAAAAAATTATTGATAAAGTAGAAAACAAAGAAGCAATTTTAGTCTTATCTGAGCAGATATTAGAAGAATATAATAAAGTTCTTGAATATGAAGAAATAAAAGATAAAATAAAAAATAAAGACTTAGAAATGAAAAAATCAATGTTAAAAATAAGGGTTATATCAGAAATAGTGGATGTTAACTCCAAAGTTAATATAGTAAAAGATGACCAGATGATAATAAAATAATAGAATGTGCAATTGATGGTAATTCAGATTTTTTAATAACAAAGGATAAGCACCTTTTAAAGTTAAAAGAATACAAAGGAATAAAAATAATAACACCAGAAGAATTTTTAAAAGAAACTTAAATAATTCTTTTGCTGAACTTAATGTTCATGATTCTTGCATACTAATTTAAGTTTTAATAATAAAACAGAAAAAACAAAGAAGAAATCAGATTTATTAGAATCAAGAAAATTAATAGACAGCATAAATAGTGGCTTGGATAAATTAATCAATAAATAAAATATAATAACATTAAAGCTATTGTAAAGAGAAAAAAAGGACATGCAAAAGAAATATTTATAAATAAGATAATCTTATTAATCATATAAACTTATTGGAAGGTTAAAAATGGAAAATGTTGAAATAACAAGCGTAAGTTCGAGAGGACAAGTAGTAATTCCTCAAAGTTTGAGAGACAAAATGAAGATTCAAACTGGAGAAAAGTTTGTTGTTATTGGGGAAGAAGATACAATTGTATTGAAAAAGTTAGAAATGCCATCTTTTAATGGAATTGATAAACTACTCAAAAAAACAAGAGATTTTGCTAAAAAGAAAGGAATAAATGGGTCTGATGTAGAAGAAGCAATCAAACAAGCTCGGAAAAAATGAGGGTAATAATTGACACTAATGTTTTTGTCTCTGGAATTTTTTGGGAAGGAAATTTTTGTTCCAAAATAATAGACAAATGGAAAAATAAGAAATTTGAGTTAGTCAGTTCTATAGAAATTCTGGAAGAATTTGTAGAAACATTAAGAAATTTCAAAATTCAAATGCCTGATGACATGATTGAAGAATGGAAAAATAAGATAATTGAAAATTCAATTATTGTTGAATCAACAATAAAACTTAATGTAGTAAAAGAAGACCCAGATGATGATAAATTTCTTGAATCTGGAATAAGTGGAAATGCAGATTTAATTATAAGTCAAGATAAACATTTATTAAAATTAAAATCATATCAAGGAATAAAAATAATAACGCCAAAAGAATTTTTAAAAGAAACTTAAATAATTCTTTTGCTGAACTTAATGTTCATGATTCTTGCATACTAATTTAAGTTTTAATAATAAAACAGAAAAAACAAAGAAAAAATCAGACTTATTAGAATCAAGAAAATTATTAGATTCTATAACTAGTGACTTGGATAAATTAATCAAGAAATGAAAAATATTCTATATAAGTTATCAATCTAAAATAACAATCCACGCAAAGCCAGAATAAGAATAAAGCTTAAATATATAAAAAACAATATTTGTACATGGCAAAAGCAGAAGAAATTTATAAGAAGATAGAGCAAGAATTTGTACAGCAAAAAGGGAAGATAGTTGCAATAGATGAAGAGAGTGGAGACTATTTTATTGGAGATAATGAACTTGAAGCATATCACAATGCCCAGAAAAAACATCCTAGTAAAAGATTTGTGTTTAAACGAGTAGGTTTCAAAACAACGTATTTTGTTGGAGCATTCTAAGATGAAACTCATGGGACATTTTTTGTTTGGATCCCTTATGTTGTCTCTGCGTGTCGCAGATCAAGAAATTGAATGTTTGCTTGATACTGGTTTTAATGGACAACTTCTGATTCCTGAAAACATAATCGCTGAATTGAAGCTGCAACAAGTTGGTACAGCTGACTATGTAACTGCTGATGGTGATACTGCCAAAACAAAAGTTCATATAGGCTATGTGAATTGGTTTGGGGGGCAAAAAGAAGTCTTTGTCGTTTCAACAAGTGCGGATTTTTCTTTAGTTGGTATGGGTTTGTTGAATGAATGCAGACTAGTTATTGAGCAAAGAAAAAATATTCTTGAGCTCGATCAATGATGCAAAGAAGCAGAAAAAACAAAGAAAAAATCAGACTTATTAGAATCAAGAAAATTATTAGATTCTATAACTAGTGACTTGGATAAATTAATCAAGAAATGACTGCCTCTAATCATAAGGAGCAGTTTTCAACAAAAGCAATAATTTATTTTCCGAGATTTAATTGCCAAAATTTATCTACATTAAACTTTTGAAAAAGTTAGGGCAGTAAGGATTTCACTAGCTTAATTCTCGAAAAATAATAATATTAATTTTAAAGAGAATATATATCATAATATTACATGTTTTGTATCCTTATGATATGATAAATTCTTATCAAAATCCCACTAAAAAGTTGAAAATAGATATATTTATAAGTATTAGAAGGTTACATGTTTTGTATCCTTATGATATTAATTTATGGAAGCCAAAATGACATTGAAATTGATTGTAGAAAAGTTAGCAAGAGACAATAAAAAGTTTATATTATCAAGTGAAATAAAAGATTATTGTAAAAATCTCTCTCTTAATTATCTTCCAACAATAAAATATCTAATTCGTAATAAATATTTAGCAAGAGTATTTAGGGGAATATTTTATGTCTATTCTATTGAAGAAAGAAAATTAGGCAAATCTGAAATGAACTATTTTGAAATTTTAAAAGAAGCATTGAAAATCAAAGGGGTTCTGAGTTGGTATTTTGGTTTAGAAACAGGCTTGAAATTTAATAACCTAACACACGAATACTTTACTATAGATTATGTTCTTAATGATAAACTCTTTAGGGCTAGACCAGTAACAATAATGGGGAGAAAAGTAAAATTCTATAAGTTGTCTCCAAAAATGTTTTTGTTTGGAATATTAAAGAAAAAGATTAATTATTCTGATTCAGAAAAAACATTGCTTGATTTATTGTACTTAAAACATTACACCAAAGAAGAATTTGAAGAGATAGCTGAAGAATTATCAAAAACAAAACTCCTTAAATATGCAAAAAACTATAACAGAAGAGTTATAAGTATTGTAAAAGAGCTAAAATGATAAATAAAGAGCTAATTGATTTCATTTCAAAGAGATTGAATATATCTCGAAGAGACTTAATAGAAAAAGATATTATACTTAGTAAAATTCTTTTTCATTTAACGCAAGATAAATTCTTTTCACAGAATTATGCTTTCAAGGGAGGGACTTGTTTAACAAAGTGCCATTTATGGTATTATAGGTTTTCTGAAGATATGGATTTTACTTATTTGAACCAAAAAGACTTTGCTGGAAAATCAAAAAATAAGATTAGAGAGATAATATCAAATAAGATTAACAAATTGGGAGAACTGATTGGGGTTATAGCTAAAAAGTTGGATTTGGATTTTAAAATGGAAAAAGAAAACAAAAGATATTTTCAATTTGGAGGAAGCAATGCGCTTGTAACATTTAAAATATGGTATAACTCTAAGGAATTAGAAAAAGAAACATTTATTAAAATTCAAGTGAATCATATTGAAAAATTAAACTACCAAATAAAGGAATTAAATGTAAGGCTTATTATTCCAAAAAATCTTGAAAAAGATTTTTCTTTTATAGCTTCTGAAGATGCAGAGACTTTTTTGAAACCAATAAAAATTAAAGCCTATGATTTAAAAGAAATTCTTATAGAAAAAGTTAGGGCAGTATTAACAAGACGAGGAATAAAAGCTCGGGATTTTGTTGATATATTTTTAATAACAAAGAAGGATAAATTAGACTTGAATGATTTTAAGAAGGAGATAATAAAGAAAATAAATGATATGCTGAAATTTGAAAAATATTCTCAAAATATAAAAAATAAAGAAACTCAACTTAATGGTGATTTGATTTTAGGTGAAGAAGAGGCATTAATGTTAAGTCCAATAGACAAAGATTTTCCTAAATTTATAAAAGGCTTTAATATTTTCTTAAGAGAGATAATAAAAGAATTAAAGTTATAAGTTGGGAAGCATTGAACTCTGCTAAAACATTAAGTTTTTTACAAACCCCAACTTTTTTGATGAAAGTTTCTTAGCATCTTCTAAAATAAAGCAAGGCCAGTTTAATTTAGCAGATATTTATCTTGATTCCTTAAATACAAAAATATCTAATGAATGGAAAAAGCTGAATAAAACACCTCCAAAATTAGAAATAAGGAAATTATCTAAAGAAGAGATACTAGAAGGTGTGGAAAAAGCAAAAGAAGAGCGCCAGAAATATGTAGAAAAAGAAGAAAAACTAAATGAATTTAAGCAGCTCCAATCAGACTTTTCAAATTTAAAAAAGAAAATAGAAGAACTAAAAACAAAAGGCATAAACACATCCTTAATTGAAATTAAATTAAAAGAACTTGCAAAGAAATCAGAAAAAACAAAGAAAAAATCAGACTTATTAGAATCAAAGAAATTACTAGACAGCATAAATAGTGACTTGGATAAATTAATCAATAAATAAAAAGAAAGATTTAAATATGTGTTAACACGTATATATTTGTATGGGAAATATAACACTTTCATTACCAGATGTGGTACAAAAAGATATGAAAAAATTTGCAGAAATAAAATGGAGTGAAGTAGCTAGAAAAGCAATAATTAAAAAGATAGAAACATTAAAATTAGTAGAAGAAATAGCAGAAAAAAGTAAACTTACTGAAAAAGAAGTAATAGAATTTAGTAAAAAATTAAAATCCTTAGCAACAAAGAGGTTTCTTAATGAGAGTAATTCTTGACTCTAATATTTTATTCTCTGCATTGATTAAGGACTCTACCATAAGAAAAATTATTTTAGAATATGATGAATATTTTCTTTTTCCTTCTTACATATTTGAAGAATTTAAAAAACATAAAGAAGAAATAATTGAGAAATCTCGATTAACTAAAGAAGATTTTGAGAAATTAGTGCAGGTTATTTTAAAAAAAGTAGAGATAGTTCCTAATGATATTATAAACAAACATAAAACTAAAGCCCTAGAGATTGCAAAAGAAATTGATGATTTAAATGATACATTATTTATTGCTTGTGCTTTAGCTTATGATGGTGTAATTTGGTCTAATGATAAAGATTTTAAAAGACAAAGTAAAATTAAAATTTTAAACACAAAAGAAATTATAGGATTACTTTGAGTCTTTATCAAAATTAAATTTAAGGAGCTTGCAAAGAAGCAGAAAAAACCAGAAAAAGCCAGACTTATTAGAATCAAGAAAATTATTAGATTCTATAACTAGTGACTTGGATAAATTAATCAAGAAATAAAAAAATATTATTTTTTCCTTTTTTAATAATAAGAACAATAAAATTTTTCTGTTTCTTGTTGGTATAATGGAAATCCTTAGATACTAAAATGAATAGTATTATTCACTAAGTGAATAATAGGAGAAGAGAAACTGCTTTGAAAATAATTGAGAAGTGATACTAAGATAAATAATTAACTATTTTCAAAATGTTTAGTTCTTTCTTCTAGTCTTTCTAATACTTGAGACTGGTAAAACATAAATCCAACAACTGCAAACATGCCTGTAACAATTAGACTGAAGTCAGCAACTATTATTTTTTCTGCTGCTCAAGAACTACAAAAAACAGCTATTAAAATCTGATAAATAAGATAAATTATAAATAGCAAAAAACAACCCAAAGGATAGTTTTGATCAATTCTTTAAAATCCATCTTAACCAATATAAATTTTTAGCCAATAATAAGAAGAAGGATATAGCAAGAGCTAAAAATAATCAACGCATAATTTGCAAGTAAATCAAAGTTGTATTCTTAGTCTGCAGCTTCATTTTTCATCTGTTTATTTAATAGTTTTAATATTTATTAATCTTGTTGAGAAAAATAGAAAATATTTTAGAATTAATTTAGGAAATCCGAAAAATTAGATATTAAAAAGATAAGTTTATATATAAAAGTACTGTTAAAAGTACTATGGATAGTATGTTTAAAAGTACGACTAATCGCCAAAAAATATTTGATTCTATTTTTAATGTACTTAAATCAAGCAAAATGCCAGTTTCAACTACAGATATTTCCAAGAAAATAAAAAAGTCATGGCATACTGTTGACAGGCACTGCTTGAAATTACAATTAGACAAGAAGATTACTGGTTATAAAATAGGCAACATGAATATCTGGGAAATAAAAAAATAATATGAAAAAATATTCAAAAAAAAGAAGTTTTTGTAGAATTTTTGTATTTGGATTAATATTCATTTTTATATTGTCTTTAAGTAAAAATAATTATGCTGCAACAACAACAATCCAGCCAGGTTCAGATGGTAATGATACCTATTTAAGGGAGCAATTGCCAAATAGTAATTTTGGTGACGTAGATACTTTAAATATTGGGTTAAGTGCAGCCAGTCAAAAAATGAGGCCAGTACTTCAGTTTAATCTGTCTTCTATAACAAATGGTTCAACTATAACTAGTGCTTTGTTAAAAATATTTGTTAATCTCTCTGGCTCAACTAGTAATTTGTCTACAAGTGTTTTTAGGTTAACAAGTCAATGGTTTGAAAATGAAACTACATGGAATAACAGTACTGTGAGTGTTGCATGGGGCACTGCTGGCGGAGATTTTAATACTGCTGAAAATGATACTATTGGGATAAATGATACATTAGGTTGGTATACTTTTGATGTAAAATTAATAGTAAGGTACTGGGCAAACAATTCTTATCCTAATTATGGTTTTTTAATAAGAAGTGATGAATTAGTAAGTTCAGATTACAGGTCTTTTTTTTCATCTGATCATGCTGCTCAAGATTACAGGCCTCAATTAATTGTTAATTTTACTCCAAATGCAGCACCAACGATCTCTTCATTGATAGATGATTCAAATAATACAAATAGGACAACACTTTGGCATAATGTAACATTTACTTTAAATTGGCAAGATGAAGATAGCACATTAGCAAGAATATATATTTGTGACACAAATTCTATAAATTCAAGTGGTTGTTCAAATAAAACATATTGTTCAACTAGTAATTCAGCAACTAATCCAGTTAGTTGTGGTTATAATGTAACTAATAATGGCACTAGTGCTGATAATGCAACTAGTATTTATTTTGGTGCTGTTTGTGACAGTGCAAGTAACTGCTCCTCTGCAAGCAGTGCTGATAATTTTATAATACAATATCACCCAACTTCTTTAATTACAGCACCTAATGGTGGAGAAACAATAAACCAGACTGCAAATGGTAATTTTTCAATTAGATTTAATATTAGTGATAATAACACAGATTACTTGTTTGCAAATATATATTATTCTGGTAGTGTAGGTGCAAGAACTAATCTTATTATTAGGCATCTTAATCTCTCTCTTGCTTGTTCTGATTCAGATAATAATACAGCTACTGTAAATAATTGTACATATGGCTGGAATACAACTAATTTAGATGGAACTTTCTTTATTGATTTAGATGTTAATGATACTTTAAATTTTACACTAGATTCAAGTGATAGTAGCTTTAATGTAAGAAGTCTAGTAGATAATACTGCACCAAATATAACAAATGAGGCAATAACACCTGGCAATATAACATCTGGCAGAACAACAACTATAAGTGCTAATGTATTAGATCCTTATAATAATACAGTATGGTTTAGTATTAATGATAGTTCAAACAATGTTGCTAATTATACAATGACTTTTAATAGTAATAATACCTTTAATGGGACATTTACTGCACAAGTAAACAACACCTATTATTTCAAGGTTTATGCTAATGACACAAGAAACAATGTAAATGACACAAGGCCATGGACACAGTTTAATGTTACAACACCAACTGCAATATCACAAAACGAGATAGTCCCTACAACTGCATTGCCTTCAAGTACAATTTATATTAGTCCAGAATTAAATGCTGTAGATTTATTAGTAAAAATAAATGCAACATTAAATACACCATCTGGATTTGTATTTTTAACAGATTATCCAAAAACTCAGAATATGAGTAATTTTTCTGCTGGCCAAAATAAGTCTGTTGAGTGGTTTTTGGCAGTATCAAATACAAAGCAAAATTATACATTAAATATAAGTTATAATGACAATTATACACATAAATGGAACAGCAACAATTTTTTTATTGATGTTACAACTACTACATCATCAGGTTCTAATCTGAGCAATTCAACATTTGTAGATATAAGTGCATATACTCATGTTGTAAGTGGTAGTGTATTTACTTCAAAAATATTTGTAAGGGATGGAAGTGGAAATCTTGTCAATGCTGATGACTTAAAAATATTTATGTATGATTCCTTAGGAAACCTTGTTGTTGGTCCTGTTGGTCCTACATTAAATTCTTCAACAGGTATTTATTTGTATAATTATACAACACCAACAACACCTGAAGGACAATGGGAATTAGTAGCTAATGTTACAAGAAGCTCAAATGTATTTATGGAAAGGCAGTATTGGAAACTGGTTGGGGGCCCATTTGATGTAAGGGATATAACTATAGTAGACGATTCTGTGCCTAGTCTGCAAATAACTGTAATAACAGAAAATACAGGAAGTGTTACACAAGATCTGACACTTTCTTGGAACTTGACAAGAACAGATACAAGTGCTATTCTTGATTCTGGTGCAGATACTTTTGCAGTTTCTGGCAAGTCTACAAGAACAGCGACAATAACTCCATCAACAGATTACATTGGTAATGTTAAAGTATCATTTATTGGCACTTATTCTGGTGGTGAAAAAGCAGGTGCATTTAGTACTTTTAATACTATTGCTGAAAGTGCTGGTATTAGTGCTGGTCCTATAACTGGAGGCCTTAGTGGTGGAGCAGAAACAGCAAGAAGATTTATTGAAATAGCAAAATTAGAATTATTAGAATATGAAAAAGAAACAATTGTAACAAGCAATTTAACAAAGGTCATTAGTATAACAGTAACAAATAATGGAAACAGTTATTTGCATAATCTTAATATTAAACTGGATAATATTGATAAAAGATGGTATATAGTTGAACCTGTTGTTTATGATTCATTAAGTCCAGGAGAGATACTTAAATTTAATATTAAATTAACATTGCCTGACTTGGTTGGAATAGATGAAATACCATTTAATTATATAATCAATAGCCAGGAAGACAAGATGAGTATTCCAGGGTTGCTTAAAATTACATCAAGAAAAGATTTTATATTAAATGAAATAGAAATCTCAAAATCAAAAATAGACAATTACAAGAATATTTTATTAGACCTTCAAAATAAAGGAATAGATGTAACACCAGCACCTAATCTTTTGGATCTTGCTATAAACAGGATTAATAATGCAGAAAGGGATATAAAAAGAGATTACAAAGAAGGCAGTATTTTAAATCTAAAAGAAGGAAATAAATACTTAAATGAAGTAGAAAATAAGATCAAGGTTATAGGAATTTATGTTGATAAAAAAGAAAACAAGATTAAATCATTCAAAAACGAGTTTATATGGATATTTGTAGCAATAATTGTCTTAAGTATAATTGTTATATTATTTAATTTATACAGAAAAAAGAGTATTATTGAGTTTTTAAAGAAAAGTGATGGCATAATAAATGCTAACAATATAAAACCAGAAAACAAGCATGTTGATGATAAATTTATGAAAAGAATAACTGATATAAAAAAGAGGTTAAAATGAAAAAAAATAATTTAATTATTATTGTTAATTTTTTGCTTATCTTTGTTGTTTATGTAATATTTAGTATTCAGGAAAATAATCTTCCTAATCAAATTACTGGTTATGCAATCATTTCTGAGAATGAAAGTATATATGACAATAATTATGAATTTTTCAGTCCAGGATTTTCCCAATTTGAATTTAATGCAAGATTTTCAGATAATATTATTAATCATGACTCATGGCATATTTCTGGATTTGGAGATAGTGCTGTTTTTGACAATCTTGACAAAGCTGTTTTTTATGTTGATGTCGGCATAATAACACCTTATCTACAAGTTAATAATATAAAATACTGGTGTAAGAGTATTATTAAAGACTGGACAGTTTTTCATTTATTCAAGATTGTAATCAATACTAAAACTAGTTTTTACATTGATAATGAAAGTATATGTGAATTTGATAAAATGCCTAAATCAAGCCTGCCTATTTTTATTGGAGAACATGATAAATCAAGACCACTTAAAATGTATGTTACTAATATAAACTATAGTTAGGCTTTGCGCAGATATTAATTGTTAAATACAATTTATTTTATTTGCGTTTATCTCTTCTGGAGAGATTTTTGGGTTTAAGCCAATAACCCCGTCTTTAAACATATAATCTAAAGACCTTTTTAATATGTTTTGAACTCCATTAAAGTCTGCATTTACTTCATATTTGCAGTTGCTGC
>Ga0209541_10005217_pt1 | contig 22720 bp, 22 predicted proteins | sample RifCSPlowO2_01_FD_184027 | JGI IMG/M metagenome (GOLD analysis project Ga0209541, IMG submission 184027) | Groundwater microbial communities from Rifle, Colorado - Rifle CSP2_plank lowO2_0.1 (SPAdes) (version 2) | ecosystem: Environmental > Aquatic > Deep subsurface > Groundwater | place...
GATCTAAAGGGTGGATGGGCCTTGACATAGGCCCTGATACGGTTGAGAGGTTCAGGCGGGAGATTTCGGAAGCTCAGACAATAATCTGGAACGGCCCTCTTGGCGTTTTTGAGTTCAGCAGCTTTGCAGGAGGCACTTTTGCAGTTGCAAATGCTGTTGCATCAATGACCGGGAAAGCCACAACCGTAATTGGCGGCGGTGATACACTATCGGCAGTAGAAAAGGCCGGCCTTAAAGGAAAGTTTTCCCATTCATCAACCGGCGGCGGGGCAATGCTTGAGTTCTTGGAGGGCAAGGAGCTGCCGGGAGTTGTAGCGCTTACCTCCAGCATGCCTTGAATTACTTATCACTTTTTTCTCTACCAAAAAGTTTATATATCAACATATCACTTAACAATAGCTAATATGGGGGGTTTGGATAAAGTTGGCTCTTTCGGAAGAAGAGGTTAAAAAGTCCTTCGACAGGGTAAAGGAAGACATTCTCCAGGTCAAGCGCTCGCTTAACAAGCAAACCTTTTTCATTGAGTCTGTGCAGAAATCGCTCCCTGCTGCCCTTCAGAAGGACGAGTTTTATGCCTTTATTGAGCGGCTTGGCTCAAGGGTGGAGGGGCTTGAGGACAGGATTGGCAGCAAGCCTGGAAAAAGCGAGATTGAAAAGGTCGCTTCAGATTTGAGGGCGGGGATTTCCTCGCTTGGCCGGGCTGTTGACAGGCGCGACGAACTTGCCGAGGAAATAAGGCATACCCGCTCCCTAAGGGGAAAGGTGCTTGGTCTTGAGGGCTCTGCCGCCACTAAAGCTGACTTTTCAAAGGAGTCCGCCAGGGTGGGGGCGGAAATTGCGTCATTGAAATTCGCATCAAGCTCTGCCAGCAGGGAAGTTGCGGCGCTATCCGCATCATTGGCCAGGATTTCTTCTGATGTTGCCTCTTTGAGAGGCAAGCTTAACTCAATTTCCGTAGCTTCAGTTGCAAAGGAGGACATTTCGTCATTCACCCAGCGCATTGAGGCATCGGTTGGTGAATTGTCACGCGGCTTTGCCGCTTTGAGGCGCGATTTTGACAGGAGATCATCAGAGGTTGATAGCAGGGTATCGTTGGTGGCCTCTTTTGACGGGCGGCTTGGCGCTTTGTCCGGAAAGCTTGCGGCAAATGAGGGCATGATTGCCTCCCTTAAGAACGACGTTTTGGGGAAGTCTGTTGACCGGGCAGCTTTTGAAAAGTCAATCGGTGAACTTAAATTACAACTCAACCAGACGCGGCAGCTCATTGACTCTTCCATGAGTGACGTTAACCTTGACGATTATGTCACGAAGCGTTCACTCAAGCAGCAACTGGCAGCCCTGTCCGGGTCAGTAACGCAGTTTTCGTCGCGCCTTCCTGAAGTTGAGGATAAGCTTAACTCACTCAGGGGCGTATCCGAATCTGCACAGAAGGCGGCCGCCAAGATTTTTGAGAAGGAAGTGCGGCGATTCGAAGATTACTCGAACAGGTCTTCTGATGATTTCAAGAGGGAGCTGAAGCGGCAGAGGGAGCTGTTTGAGGAACGCATCAGTACCCTTGAATCAGGCCAGGCCTCTTCAAGAGACCGGCTTAAGGAAGAGATTGACGACCTCCGCAACCAGTTCAAGGCATTGTCAAAGGCAGGCGCCGAAGCTAAAGCAGCTATGGCCAAAATAAGCGCCTCTGCCGAAAAGGTTGCCGCCAAGACAGCAGCCGAGCTTGTCAAGGAAGTTGATGAGGAAGAAAAGGGCAGGGGCACCGGGAAGGGCGTCTCTCCGATTATTGTTGCAATAGGCATAGTGGCAGTCCTGCTTGTTGGCTCTTTTTTTTATCTCTCGGCAAAGGGGCCGGCGCCTGTTCCGGCAACCCCTGATGAGATTGCATTGCCTGGCGGGTTAAATAGTGGCCAGCCAATCGTAGCACCGGTCCAAAACAACTCATTCCCTTCGGAGCAGGCGAAGAACGATTCCGTGAAGCAGCCAGCCGCAGCCATGAATATTCCCCCTCCCTTGGCTGCAGACCTGAATGAGACTTGCAGGGAGAAGCTTGAGTGCACTGTGCGTTCGCCTGGAGAATATCGATTTGACTGTTACTTTGATCCCTCCTTGAAGGACTGCAGGTGTTTTGTTGGCACTGAGAAAGAGTGTCCTCAGGATGTCGGAGAGGAAACAGAAGTAAACGGGACAGTTTCAGAGGCTCCTGTGCGCAGGTCGCCAGGGATAAGGTATTATGTCCTTGCCGCCTTTGTCCTGGCTGTCGTGCTTTTCATCGCTTACAGGGCGCTGCCTGTCAGGAAGGATGGTGATGATGCTGAAAAACAGCATGAACCTGGCGAGCCGAAGCATGAAAAGGCGGTTAAGAAAAAGCCGAATAAGGCGGAAAAAAATGAGGGGAAGCCTGCTCCAGCAGAAGAAGATGACGATGTCATAGACCTTGAGGAGTTCTTTGAGAAGAAGGAAGCGAAGAAGAAGTAGCAACGAGTACCTTCTCTCTGTTTGAAAGCCCCTTTTTTATCAACCACTGTCTGTCAGTTTCCTCCCTTAGGAACCGCAGCAGCTCCCTGTTTGCCTCGTTTTTCTCCGCTACAGCTTTTACCTTGACTAGCCACGCGCCTTTTTCACTGCTCTAGCAGGTTATCTCGTTTTTGCTGCTGTTGGGCTTCACTATGACTGATAGGGTGTCAAAACAGCTTATAGCCGCCGCAAACCTTTTCCTGGTGTCATCCATATTCCCGCCACTTGTGCTTGCAGCTGGTGCACTGGTGGAATTTTGTTTCGCCTTCGTCTGCGGCTCTTGTTTGCCTTGTCCAGTAGTACGCCTTTTGGTTGTGGCACTTCGGGCATTCTATGTCGGTTACCGGCCCCTTTGCCTCCTTGTCTGCCTCAATCGCGGCAATTTCCCTTTGCTCGCTTTTGGGCGTTTCTTTCGCTGGCAATTCCTTTATTATTACCGCTTCCTGGTTTTTTTGCACGCTGCCGCAGATGTTGCATGCCATCACGGTTTTCGCTCCCAATTTCTTTGGCAACAGTATTGAGCCGCATTTTATGCAGAACATCATTCACCCTCCTGTCCTGCCGCCGAATATGCGGCTGGCAATGTTTGTGAATGCTATTTTTACATACCCTGCATATGGTATCTTCAGCAGTGCCGTGCCTATTACCCTTTCCTCGGTTATTGCAGTTTCGTCTGGTCGTTGTCCTGGGTTGCTCTTCGTGTTGTCCCCCTTTGTTGAGAAGACGTAGCCGCCCTCCTTCTCTTGCTTTGTCACTACCCTGTGTATTATCGGCTCAGGCTTGTCGCTCCTGAAGACCAGTATGTCTCCCCTCTTTGTATCCTGCGGCGTTTTGCCTTTGAGTATTATGATGTCGCCTTTGCTGAAGCCGTTCTTCATGGTAAAGTTCTCAAATTGCTCCCGCGTTATGTTGAACATGGCATACTGCTTCTCCGCCTCTTCCCACCAGTCTTCAAATGCGGCGTTGTGCTGCATGCTGTTGCTTATTACTGCAACCACAGGATTGTTTGTCTGCAGAACCAGCCCAAGGCCAGGGTATACAAGGAATTTTATCAGTGCAAATGCGAGCAGCGCGTTGATAAGCCAGCTCCACACGTTGTTGCCGTTCCAGACAAAATTCCATGCCCTACCAGCTGCCTTCCCAGCATTCATTGGCTTTTCAAGCCGCCGCAACACATAAAAAGGTATCGCTTTACCGGTTGCATGGTGATTTGATTGAAGACTGCAAAGCACGCTAAATATTACGAGTCAATCCTCCAGCTCAGGAACCCCTCAGGGGATGTTGATGACATGGTTCACCGGGTTGTTGGCGCCGTGAATTCCCAAAACGCCGCTGACATCTTTATTTCAAAGAAAAAGAAGGTGACGAACGGAGTTGACATCTACCTCAGTTCCAACAGGTTTGCCGTGGAAATAGGGCGGGATCTCTTCAGGGCTTTCGGGGGAGAATTCAAGGTAACGAAGAAGCTTTTCTCGCAGCATCGGCTGACGAGCAGGCTGCTTTACAGGGTGACCGTGCTTTTCAGGATGGCGCCTTTTAAGGTTGGTGATTTCATTCTTCTTGAGGACGAGGCGTTCAAGGTACTCAATATTGCGAAAATAGTGCTCCTTGAGAACCTTGGAGCCAGGCACCAGGTAGAGCTTGCCTATAAGGCTATTTTAAGGAATTTTGAAAAGCTTGGTCCTGTCAAGGTTGTTGTTTCAAAAATCAAGCCGCATCTTGAGGTAATCCATCCAAAGACATTCCAGAGCGTGCCTGTCCTTCCAATTGACAAAAGTTCCAGGTTTGTGCCCGGTGAGAAGATAAGGGTCATCTTCTCTGAAGGCAATGTATGGCGCGCTGCGTGACTTTCTATAGGGAACTTTGAATAACCCCCTCATTTATGACTCTTATTCAAAGTTCTCTTAAACAACTTTGCTATAGAACAGGGATAATCAAAGTTGTCTATAAAACCAGCCTGGCCGCCCAAATGACTATTGCAGCGGCAAGTGGCACTGTGATGTTGTCGTCAATTTTTTTGCCCATTATTTTCATATTTATGGCCTCGACCAGCATTGCAGCCGCAGCAGAAGCAACCGCTATCCATACCGGAACCATCAGGGCCGCTGCTGCGGATGCGAAAGCGAATCCGTAAACGGACCCTTCTATTGTTTTATTTTTCGCAAATATCCGCTTGTGCCTTGTCTTTCCAATGAGCCTTCCGGCAAGGTGGCTCACTGAGTCGCCAACTGCAAGTATTGCTATTGCAGCAGCAGCTTCCCGCTTGAAAACCGCTGCCGTAATGCCTGCCCCGATAAAAAGCATTATTGCGCCCTTGCCGGGGAACCTTTGCAGCTCGTCTTTCCTTTCAATTTTTCTCAGTGCTGCAACAGTAAGGTTTCGCAGCTTTTTCGCAGCCTCATTTTTCGCAGCAGCCGACCATCGAATGACGTAAGAAAGCAAAATTCCTGCAGCTGCTGCGGCTACTAGTGCATAGCCCGCAAAGCTGTATTTCCACGCAAACAACGCTATGGCCAGCCCTATTGCCGCGTGCAGCGCCTGCCTTTTGATTTCAAGCTTGTCTTCGCCGTCAAGCTTTTTCTTGAAAGAGCGTTTAATAATCATGGCAATGATAGCTGCCAGTATTATCCCTCCGGTTGTATCGCTCAAGAAGTGGGCGTTTGAATAAAGCCTGGAAAATACGGTGGCTGCCACGAAAATCAGCCATGGGATTTTCAGGGCTGGTGCTGCGAATGCTGCTGCCGCAGCAGAAGATGTATGCCCGCTTGGGAACGAGTAGTCAGTTGTCCCAAATATCGGGTCAAGAAATGGGATTCCATCAGGCCTTCCCCGGTGTATCAGCGGCTTCAGCAAGTGAGTGGAGGCAACTGTTGCAAGGATTGCTGCAATCATGATGGCAAGCCTTCTTCCGGTGTCCCTCCTTTCCCTTAGTGCGAAAAACGCCGTGGCAATGACAAGGGCAAGGTAAATCCAGAAGTAGTGCCTGTTGAACGTATCAATTGCAAGCGTCAGGCTCTCTGAGCGTATGCTGTTGATTGCAATTGCGGCTTTTCCGTCAAGTAAAAAGCTTGCCGGAAGCAGTAATGCACATGCAGCGGCTATGGCAAATTTTTTCTTCATTTCAACCAGTAGCTTTTTGCCTTGTCTTTCAGGTACTCGTCTTCCGCAATCATGGTTTTCACAAGTTGCTGTGGCTTGCTGTAAGCCCTTTCAATTCTGGCGTAAAGCCTTCCATTCCTTTCAAAAACCGGGCTTCCTTTCTTTTCTGAATGTTCCTTCCTGAAGCTGTCTGCGTGAATTGTCTTATCCAATGGCGGGCCCTCCCTGATTTCGGCCTCCGGCACTTTTTTATCCAGGGCATACCAGAGCATTGCATCTCCTGCTTTTTTTCCGTTCCATTCCCACCCTGATTTTGATGTTTTGAACCCATTCTCTTCAAGCGCTTTAAGGAAATGCCCGAAGACCTTCATCAGCTTGGCTCCCACAACATCCTCTTTTCCCGGAAGCGGTTTTGCCTCAATAATGATCAGGCTTTTCCCCCTTGCCTTTTTGGCAAGCGTTTCAGCAGTTACGTCCTGCCTTTCAAATTGGCTTTTTGCCGGGTTTTTCAGTAAGCATTCAGTAGCCGTGATAAACTTCCACAGCACCTCGCTGCTCAGCGCTGCCGTGGCGTTCCTGTCCTTCTGGATAGGGTCTATCACTATCAGTTCGCTTTGCACTTTTGCCTCGTTAAGCTCCCTTGTCGGGTCCCTTCCCTTGTAGTGGCCTGCGGCATCAACTACGATTTTCTTTCCTGCGGCGATTTGCTTTTTCCATTTTGAAGCCGCTGCTGTAGCCAGCTTTAGGAAGCCCCCGTAGTATATTGTCAGGACCTCGCAGGCATACCCTGAGAATCCGCGAACATAGCTTTCTGCTCCGTACACTCTCTGCGCCTTGCAGAACGCCTTTGCCAGCCTTATCTCATCGGCAAGGCCGGGTTTCTTCCTTGCTTCTTTTGTCACCCACACCGCATGCAGGAGAGAGGCGTCCGTGATGTTTCTGGCTTGGTTGGCTCTTGCTATTTTCAGTATGGGAATGACTTCAAAGTTGTATCCGTTGTAGCTGACCTTAAAATAGTCCCGGCTTCCATGCAGCCTTTCGTGCCTCGGGAAGGTCTTTTTCACTGCAACAGCGAGGAATTCGCTCAATTCCCTGCTTTTCTCCTTGTACCTGGCGTAGTCAAAGCAGACAAAAATGTCAATGTCATGCATGCCCTTGAGCCATGTCCCCTTGGCCCCTGAGCCGCCCACAACCGGCGCTGCCTTAAGTTTCGCTGCCTTGAGGGCAGTCTCAAGGTTTGCAACAAATTCCTTGGCAACATTTGCAACTTTCCTGCTCTCTTCAGTGGTTGGCCTCTTGTCGCTCTTGACTTCCTCCAGTCGCCTTTCTGTTTCTTTCATGAAGTATATTTGGCCATGTTTGCTTTTAAATGTTTGTAAGTGCAAATCAGCTTGTTTTCTCCAGCAAACAATTTAAATAGCCCCTGACAGGGTTTCTTTCATATGACAAGGATTTCAAGGCTTGTTATGCAGGGTTTCAAGTCTTTTGCCAAGAGGACGGAACTGGTTTTTGACGGCAACTATTCTGTTGTTTTGGGGCCGAACGGCGCGGGTAAGTCGAATGTTTTAGACGGCCTGTGCTTTGTCTTGGGAAGAATCAGCAGCAAGGACCTGCGCACGGAGAAGCTTGCGCATTTGATTTACAACGGCGGCAAGACCAAGCAGCCCGCCTCAAAGGCAGAAGTCAGCATTTTCTTTGACAACAGCAAGAAGGCGTTCCCGTATCCAGAAGCGCAGGTCAAGGTTGGCAGGATTATAAAGCCGTCAGGCCAGAGCATTTACCGCATCAACGACCGTGCTAGCACCAGGCAGGAGATGCTTGACCTCCTTGCCCTCGCCAAGATAGACCCTGACGGCCACAACATTGTCCTGCAGGGAGACATCATCCATTTTGTGGAGATGTCATCCGAGGAGCGCAGGCAGGTTATTGAGGAGATTGCAGGCATAACAGTATATGAGGACAAAAAGAAAAAGGCCCTGGCCGAGTTAGAGAAGGTCGAAGTCAGGCTCAAGGAGGCTGAAATCCTGCTTTCTGAAAGGAAGACCCATTTGAAGGAGCTCAGGCACGACCGCGATCAGGCATTGAAATACCGGGAGCTTAACGACCGCATCCGGGCCAACAAGGCAACCTTTCTTTACCTTCAGATGAGGCAGCGGGAGTCAAGGAAGTCAGAAGTCGAAAAAGGTATTGCTTCATGTGAGAAAGAGATTGCCGACTTAAAGTCAGACATTGAAAGGTTTCGCCTTGCAGTTTCAAGGAGGAAGGAGGAAATCCTGCTCCTAAATGAGGAGCTTGAGCACAAGGCAGAGCAGGAGCAGGTTACAATCCATAGGAATATTGAGCAGTTGAGGGTTTCAATAGGGACAAACACGAGCCGGATTTCCCTTTCAGAGGGCGAGATTTCAAAGATAAAGGAGAGGAGGGGACAGCTCAAGGCCGACCTTGCTGAGCTTGAAGCCAAGATTACACAGCTTGAAGCGTCAAAGTCGTCAATTGCCGGTCATGTGGAGAAGCTTGCGGTTGACCGCGAGAAAATTGTGGCCAATCTGGGGAAGCTTCGCGGTTCTGTTGACAGCGCTGACCTTATTAAGATTGAGGCTGAGCTCGGGGCCATTGACCGCGAGACGGATGAGCGGCAGCAGGGTATGCAGTCCCTTGTTGAGCAAAAGCAGAACCTCTTGAGGGAAAAGGACCGGCTGGAGTTCAGGGTTAATATGATAGACTCCTCAATGGACAAGATAAAGGAAATTGAGAAGGAGAACAAAAAGGAGATTGATGAGCTTCAGCAGCGCCGGAATGACTTCAAAAAAACCGTGCTGGAGCTTAACCAGCTCCTTGCAAAGGACTCCGCAGTTTCTGCAAGGATTGGCGAGAACAGGAAGCGCATCTTTGCCCTTAACGAGGAGGTTGGGAAGGCACAGGCAAAGGAAGCGGCAGCCAGGGGGAAAATGCTTGGCAGCATTGCCGTGAGGTCTATACTTTCCCAGAAATCAATCAAGGGAGTCCATGGTACTGTTTCCCAGCTTGGGAAGGTCAAGGCGAAGTATGCGCTTGCCCTTGAGACGGCAGCTGGCCCAAGGGTCAACAGCATCATAGTCGAGTCTGACGCTGTTGCCGCGGAGTGCATTGCATTCCTCAAATCAAGGAAGATAGGGACTGCAACGCTTCTGCCCCTGAACAAGATAAGGCAGGTGGAAGAGCGCAGCGACGTCAATGACCTCCTTAAAAATACCGGAGTCCACGGGCTTGCAATCAGGCTCATAAGCTTCGATGAGCGCTTCAAGCCGGCTTTCTCATACGTTTTTGGCAACACAATCGTTGTTGACTCGATTGACATTTCAAGGAAGATTGGCATTGGCAAGGCCAGGATGGTTACCATTGACGGCGACCTTGCGGAGCTGTCAGGGGCCATGCACGGCGGCTTCCGCGAGAGCAAGAGGGAAGCGCTCGGCTTCGTTGATGAGGAGGAAACCCAGCTGGCCGCGCGGCTTGAGCAGGAGCTTTCCGCCTTGTCCGCCGCAACCTCGGCATTGGAAACCGAAAAAGAGGGCATTGAAACTGCCATAACCGGATTGAGGGAGAGGAAGGCCACACTTGAAGGGGACATCATAAAGGCAGAGCGCAGCCTGCACCTTGAGTCATCTGACATGGATGTTTCAAGGAAGCAGAAGCAGGATATCCGGGAAGAGCTGGCATCAGTGACGGCAAAGCTAAGTGAAATCGAAGAAAAGCTTGTTGCACAGACAAGGATTGTTGCCGGGCTTAAGTCAAAAAAAATGATTGTGAGGGAGCGGATAACCAGCATGCGCAACCCCGCCTTCCTTGCAGAGCTTAACGCCCTCGAAAAGAAAAGGCAGGAACTCTCCGACGAAATTCAACGGCTTGAAAACGAGTCCAAAACAGCCAATGTGCAGATTAATGAGGTTTTCTCGCAAGAACACTCAAAGCATAACCAAATCCTGAAGCAGCTTGACAAGGAAGAGAAGCAATTCACAGAGGAAAAGGACCGCCTCATCAGGGAAACCGAAAAAGTCAGGAAGGACCTTACGGAAAGCGAGTCCAAGGCTGCCAGGTTCCATGCCCGCCACAAGGAGCTTTTTGCCAAAAGGACAAAGCTAATGGAAGAAGTCCAGTCTGACGATGAAAAAATAATAAGGAAGGAAGAGCAGATAAACTCAACAGAGATTCGTATTAACAACACGTCCATGAAAAAGGCTGAGCTGGCTGCAGAGCTCGCCGGCATGCGGGAGGAATTCTCGCAATATTCCGATGTCAAGATTATTGAAGGGGTTGCCGAGGACCAGCTTAAAAGCGAAATTTCCAGGCACGAGCGGATGGTTATTGAGATGGGCAACGTGAACCTGAAGGCGCTTGAGGTCTATGATGATGTTGAGAAGCAGTATAATGAGCTCCTTGACAAGAAGGACAAGCTCGGCAAGGAGAAAGACGATGTATTGAAGATGATGTCCGAGATAGAAGGCAGGAAGAAGGACCTTTTCATGAATTCGTTCACGGCCCTTAACGAGCATTTTATGGGCATTTTCTCGCAGATTTCAACAAAAGGCGAGGCCAGGCTTGTCATTGAGAACGAGGAAAACCCGTTTGAAGCCGGCGTCCGCATCCGCGTCAAAATTTCCGGCGAAAAGTTCCTCGACATCCGCAGCCTCTCCGGCGGGGAGAAGACAATGACAGCCCTTGCGCTTATTTTCGCCATCCAGGAGTATGAGCCTGCTTCATTCTATATCTTTGACGAGGTGGATGCCGCATTGGACAAGCGCAACAGCGAGAAGCTTGCAAAGCTAATCAAGAAATACTCCGAAAAGGCGCAATACATCATCATCTCCCACAACGACGCCATCATGGCCGAGGGCGAAACGCTTTACGGCGTCTCAATGGACGAGCACGGGATGTCAAACGTGGTCAGCTTGAAGGTGTGACGCAATCTTTTTTATAAGCCTTCTTTTGAATCACTATTTTGTTTGTCGATAAAGCCCCTGTTCATACATGAGAACCTTTGCTAGCCCCTCAATCAAATACCTAATTCGGGTCAGCAGGATGTTTATGGACTGAAAGAATAGCTGTTCATGCTGCATGAAATAGTTGTCATCGTGCGTTGTCACAAAGTTAAGCTCAGTCTGGGCATATTCTGTAAGGCCTTTAAGGTCTTTTTCGGCATTTTCCGCAAAAGTAAGGACATTGCCTTCTATTGAATGAAAGGTACTTGTCTGGATATTCTGCTGCCTGAATTGGCTCCGCAATCTTTTGGCTATTTCATCAAATGTTTTCCCGTGCTTTACCGCATTTTTCAGGTGTGCAGCAACGATTCGCATGCCAGTTGCGATATGCGATCTTGCAAGCTTATTCTGAGGGAATCCGCCAACCATACCCTGCAGTTTTGTAAGACCTTCAATGGCTTGTCTTAATTCCTTAAGCTCGGCACGGCTCTCAAGAAATTGAACGACTTCCTCCGCTTTCACACCCGTAGCTGTCATTTTTGCCTCCACTTTCACTTTTTTTTTAATTGCCTCTTTTTTCCCGCTTTTAAATATTTTGCGCTTATTTTCGCCATCCGGGAATACGAGCCTGAGTCATTCTACAGTCAAGGACAGAAATGAATGAGCAAAAAGCTGTCTTTGACTAATAGCAAAGGGCATATCGCATGCTCAACTTTTTGTGCCCTTTGCTATAGCGTAAATTTCTTTTATTTTTTTTGTCACATGCGCTTTGACGTCTTTGAAAGGGAGTAAAGCACGTGCAAACCCTCCAAGTTCTTTTTCCCACAGCTCTTCAAATTTCGCAAGCTCATTTACCAGTTTGATGGCGTCAAAGTCCTCATTGTAGTAATCCAGCTTCTTTTTGATGAGTGCCATGTCTGCCCGAACATTGTTTAGAAGCAGGGAGTGTAAGTCAAACAGGTCTCTCGCCTTATGCCTTGTCATTATAGCCCTTACTTTTTCGGCAAAAATCTCCTCTTGTTTCATGCATAACACGTGAAATGTCGGTATCTCCTGATAAATCGGGGTGTAGGAAAGGATTTCTGGTGGTAGTATGACTGCGGATTTTCTGTTGATATCTATTCCCAGGCGTGCACAGCTAACCGGCTGCCCGGTGAAGAGCGGTCCTTCTATTTTCAGAGTCGTTAGTATGGAATTGTGTGGCTCTTTTTTTTTGTGCACGCTTGCTTTCGTGCCAAATCTTTCAAAGTCGGTTATTAGTTTCCGGAGAAGCCTATCGACTTCCACGTCACTGACAGCGCTAAAATCAAGGTCTTCACTGAAGCGGTTAAGCCTGTAGAACTTGTAGAGGCACGTTCCGCCTTTGAACACGAGTTCGTTTTTCGTGTTTCTGGAAATGCTTGAAAGTGCTATGTCTATTAGGTAGTCCTTCTCAGCATTTCCCAGGCTGAGTCTCTTTATTCGTGCAATATCTGCAAGCTCTCTTCTCGTTATCATGAGTCTTTAAGGAGAATTTTCCATTTCTTTTCCTTTTTCCCTCCTCTTTTTCCCAGGTAGTCTAAGCGGATGTAGTTGTTGTCTAGCGCTTTTAGGCCATAGGAGCTTCCTTTTATCTTTTCAAGTAGGTAACCCAGCCTTTTCATAAGTGACTTGTTTCCTGTCTTTTTTGCATAGTCGGAGAGTCTTTGGCAGTCTATTTCTGTATCTTCGAGGGCTTCTCTGATGTCAGTTATGGGAAGCTTGAACAAAAGCGAGTCTATAACGGTTTTTTCGCGATCTGCGATAAATATGTCGAAATCACTGTACCTTTGTTTCCCATACCCGAACATATGCCGTGTAATCAGGAATTTTATGTTCGCGGTGTTGAGCTGTATTTTTCTTTTGGCTGAAGACGTCATAATGAAAATGTCGGAGGGCTGTTGTTGTGTCATGTTGTAGTATCGTAGTGCAGTCCAGAGGCTGATGTATGAGGGCAAAGCAATGTATGATGCGAATACGAGTGGGTCATCGTACAGGGTATACTTCCCTTTTTCAATTCTCTTGATATGCTGTCGCTTGTGCAGCCTATACAACAGTGTCCTCACATACTTCTGGCTTTTATTTACGAGCTTCGCCATGTCATTTTCTGTAAATAAAGGATAGCTTTCCAGTTTTTTCAGCAAGTCAATGGCTTTCACTTTTATGCTTCATTCCCGAATGATGACCGATATATAAATATTTCGTTTATCTATGATAATCAAAAATGATTGTTTTGATGGGATGAAAAACCGCAATTGCCCCTTGATTTCAATCACACCAGCTTCAGTCCGTTCTTAACCTTCCTTTCCGGCTGTGCCAGCACAATTCCTTCGTCTGTGTTAAATCCCGTGGTCAGGACTTCTGAAATAAAGTTTGCTATCTGCTTGGGTGCGAAGTTTGTCACACACAGCACCTGCTTGCCAATAAGCCAGTCTGTTCCATACAAGCTGGTAAGCTGTGCGCTTGATTGCTTAACGCCAAGCTGTCCAAGGTCAATCAGCAGCTTGTACGCCGGCTTCTTCGCCTCAGGAAACTTCTCTGCCTTGACAATCGTCCCGATGCGTATTTCCACTTTCTCAAAGTCATCCCAGTTTATCTGTGCCATGTGCCCTTGCCTCCAGTATCTCTTCAATGTTTCCGTGCGTCACCAACACGTCCCTGTTTGTTTGCACACCATGCCTTTAGCGTATTTGAATGCTTCCACTTTTGAGCCGCCCCCGCCGCTTCCAAGATCCCCTTCCTCGCTTACTATTACCAGCGAGTTTGCTTTGCAGGCAACTGCAACACGCGCTGCAAGCGGGTCGTTATCAGTGAAGCCGTATCTTTTGTTGGCAAGCCCCTCATTCATGACAGCATCATTTGTGTTGAATGCCGCTATTTTCCTTTCTGCAAATCCCCGCTCCACACGTTGCCTTATGTTTCTCCTGGCTTTTTCTGTCCTGAAATCACCGTAAGTGACTAGCAGCAATTCACGAAGGCTCATCACCTGTGACTCAAGAGCATTGGCATACGCCATGCCAAGATATTGCTGCCCATCGGTGGCCAAATCAATCACAGCCTGGAGGTCTGTTGGCCGCCGCCGCAATCCTTTCTCTTCCATCCCGGCAATCACCGCGCCTGAAGAAACGATTATGATTTCTGTGCCCTTAGCGTAGAATATCCTGCCAAAGTAGGCTATATCACCTATCTTCTTTCTGTTCAGCCCAAGAACCTCGCCATTGCTTGCTATCCATGTAAGTGCATTTGTCCCGTATTTTATGACAACCCTTCCGTGGAGCAGGCCCTGGAAGGCAATCACTGGTCGTTTCCGTAGTTTTATTACTCAGGTTATGGGGAGAAGCCAAGTCACTTGCTTGGAAGGCAATCAACTCTTGCAAAATATTTGTCTATCGACATGCGTCGTAGAAAATCCTTCATTCTTTTAAGCTTACGTCTAGTCATTGTGAATGGGAACGACCGGATTTGAACCGGCGACTCCACCGGCTTCAGCGGTGTGCTCTCCCAGGCTGAGCTACGTTCCCTTTGCTGGCTCGGCATCTGCTGCCATTTATAAACTTTATTTGGAGAATCAGTCCTCTATGGGTTCCTCGCCTAAGGCATACTTGTCAATGAAATCGCCCTGCTTTTCCTTGAATGACTGTGCTGGTTCCTGCCCTGGCTGCTTCATGGTCGCATCAGCCACTCGGGTTTCCGCCTTCTTCACAACCTCAATGCTGCCCCTCATTCCTGTCGTCAGCTGCAGCTCGCCCTGGTACTCCTTTACATAGCCGTTTATTACCTTTATCGTGTCGCCTTTGCCTACGTTTTCTATTTGTTCGTTCCACAGCGGCAGCTCTATCTCTCCGCTGTCGTCTTTAAGCCGGGCAGTTGCAACCTTCCCGCTTTTGCCGAACTTGTTGAATTCGCGAACCTCCCTAACTTCGGCCACTTCAGCAACCAGCTCAACGTTGCCCATCCTCGGGGTTAGCTCTTTGATGTTCATAAAAGCTCAGAAATGGCTTATTTTATTTAAACTTGCCGTCGTTTTACGGTTCCAGCGCATAATCCCAGCCAGACTTCCATTTTTTGGGCTCTTTTAACCTCCAATCATCTTTACTTGCCTGCTCCCATCTTTTGCATTTTAAAATCGCGTCGAGAGCTATAGACAACTTTGATTATCCCTGTTCTATGGCAAAGTTGTCTAAGAGAACTTTGAACAAAAGTCATAAATGAGGGGGTTATTCAAAGTTCTCTATAGTCAAGGACAGAAATAAATGAGCAAAAAGCTGTCCTTGACTAATAGCAAAGGGCATATTATAGCAGATTGCAAAAATAACAAAACTTTTCGCTTGCAATTTGCTATTACACGCTCAACTTTTTGTGCCCTTTGCTATAGCTGCGGGACTCGGTAGGCAATAATTGCCACTCTTCTTCCTTGGTGTTCCTCTTTTACTCTTTCAAGAAAACCTTTTATTCTTTTTTCAACATCCTTGCAGCTTTCCCCTTTCGGGAACCTTTTTGTTATAAACCGCCGCAATGAGGAATCCACTTCGCCTGATTGCTCAAATGGGTTTCATACCCCACAGCCCTGCTGCGGTTGGGATTTTTTATTTTTTCCCGCTAAGGTCTCCGTAGTTGCATTCCCTCAGCCTTTTGTCCGCTATTGGCGTTTTTGTAAGCGCTATCATCGTAGTTTGAACTGCCCTTTTCAGGTCTGAGCAGAAAACAGCATCAAACTTTGTTTTTATCAATCCCTTGAGTTGCAGCGCCTGTTTTTGGCAGAGTTCTGACAGTCCTGGGTTTTCCCAGCTTGTTGCAACGCATTTCTTATTGCCAGGTGTTGACCCATGAACAAAATAAGTTATTCTGGTTTTCATCTTTATATCATGTGCCAACTTTACCTGTTTCAGTTATAAAACCTGTTGTTTTGTGGTCGCCCAAAGCGCTTCAGGAAAAATAGAATGCGGGGGAAGGGATTCGAACCCATGAAGGCACTAAGCCAGCAGATTTTGAGTCTGCCCCGGTTGGCCACTGCGGCACCCCCGCATAATCAAGGGTGTTTTCGCGACGATATTTAAATTTAACCTCATCAAAGCAATGGCAGGTTAAGGTGGATTTCAAAGGTTTTGGTGTATGAATCCTACCGCTCTAGAAGACGCCTCCCGTGCCAGCCAGCCATAACGGCCGTCTGAGCTGTCATGCCCTATGCCGACAACTGTTACTTCCTTGTCTTTTTGTGTCACAAAGTATAGTGCCGATGTCCGATGCAAAGAATACTCACAGGTGCCAACACTCCTTCTAAAACCTTTTGCCACATGGGCGTAAGTATCAAACCACTTCCCACGTTTTCGCGCGTTTGCCATGTTTATTTGGCCATCCAAACCGGCTGCTCTGAGATAGGTGAAGAGAAGCTCTTGTTCATTTTGCAGTGTGAATATTTTCTCCAACTTCGTTCCATCAGCAACAGCCTCAAAAGGCTGCTCAAGGCGTTCGTCACACACACCAAGTGTTATACTGGTTAAGGTTCCTTTTTCTGTGATGCTATTATAGCCGGGGGGTTCACCAAGATTTTTTACCACCCGGTCATATTCCCGGCGCGATACACGCTCTGTTATTCTTCTGTGCATTTCAAGGGCCTTTGGAAGTTCGTCAAATCCTATTGTCGTTTGTTTGAGTTCATCCGAGTAGTTGCAACGAACATTGATCGACGCCCAGTTGATGGCTGGCGCGCCTTCATGGTATCCTTCCATGAATCTCGTGGTAGGGATTTGTGTTCCTGCGGAGATTTCAATCACCATCCCGGATGGAAGCTCCAGCGCTACAGTTGGGTAAACCACGCATGCTGAATTTCTGCCCTTAAATGCGTGGAGTAGCGTTGCCTCCAGGCCTGCAGATTCCACCATTTTAGGCCTGGTGCCTCTGTCAATGCCTGAAATCGCTGCAGAAACAACAACATCTGCGAATTCTTCCCCTTTGAAATCCCGTTTAAGGAAATCAGCAAACTCCTTGGTGCCCCTTATGCCTGATAGTGGAGAAACATCCGATAAGATGGCATAGTGCACCGAAGGCGTAACCAGAACCGGAGGAGCCATAGTTGCTACAGCCATTGTTTTAACTGAAAATTATCTCTATATATTTCTTGTGCTAGCAAAAGCAATCTCACAGCGCCTTGAGCTTTTTCTCTATGTCCTGGAGGTCCTTTTCAAACCTGTCTATGTGATGTTCCTCGGGCATTCTGTGTGTTTGTCTGGGTCGGCTTCTGGGCGGTGCCGCTGGCTGCTTTCTTGGCTTCGGCTCGTCGTGCGGGAGCATTGCTTTGTTCATTGCCGGCAGCATGGTCCTGGCTTCCGCCACCAGGATGCTTATCTCGGAGAGCTTGGCCCTTAGCGCCTCTGTCATTTTTTGCTTTGCCGCCCTTGCGCTCCGGAGATTGTTCTGGCCTTTAAGGACATGCACCATTGATTTTGAGGCTTCAAGGAGGTCCCTTCTCACGCTTACCGGGTCATCCAGCCCAACGTATACTGCGTCGTTTTCGCTCTTCTTGGCTTTCATTTTAACGCTCTGAGATTGCCTGCCCGACTTCGGAGAGCTTCTGCTCTACAGTTGATAACTCCCTTTGCCAGCTCTCAAGCTCGGCATCTTCCTGGCTTTTCAGGTCCTTTATCTTTTTCAGCACCTGCTTGGCCTCTTCAAGCTTAGCCTTTAACTGCTTGACAGTGTCGTACATTTCCCTGTACCTTTCTATCTTGACAAAAACTGATGAGTTCATCACGCGTTCACCTTTTTTTTTGTTCATTGCTCGAATAGTGTCCGGTCTATGTGCATCAGCCGCCGTTGTATGTCCTCAGCCACAACGCTGAGGTGCTCGTAATGCGCGTTTTCCTCTTTTTTTATCTCGGTGAGGCGGTGGTGCTTTCGCTGCGTTTTTGCCACTTCATCCAGCCCTTCCACGACAGTCTTGAAGTCATTTGCCCTGAGGAAGAACGCATTGTTGCGGTTTATCAGCCCGGTGCCTCGCCCGCTGCTGAACGGCATCAGCTCCGGCAGCTTTTCCGGGGCTTCCCATTCACGGCTGCTTTTCTCAGCTTCTGATTTAAGGATGTTTAGGTCTACCTCTGTCAGCTCCTCCCGCGTATTCTCCTGCCATGCTGGCATTGGCTGCTCTTCCTCCTGCCTGCCGGACGGCATGGCTCCCCCAAACGTATCCGGAAGCTCGAGTTCTTCAAGCCCTTTAAGCTGTTGCGGCAGCTCAGTGTCCTGCGTTTCTGGCGCATCAGGCAGGCTTGGAAGCTCTGAATAAAGCTCAGAATCGCTTGGAAGCGGCGGGAGCTGGCTTAAGTCTGGTTGTGGTAGCTGGCCAGTTTCCTCTTTTTGCCCTTTTTTTGTTTTCAGAAACTTGAATATACCCACTAACTCCCCCTCCGCTTCATTTCTCATTGGTAATGAAGGAAGCACCTATTAAAGCTTTTTTGAGTATTTTTAAATGGTGACAAAAATGTTTTTAATGTGTGTGTGGGGCGGATGTTTAGTTAGGAATGGCTAACCGCCTTTACGGGTTTCTTCACAACGATGGCATGTTTGTGGCGATTGGTGCCCCAAGGATAATTGATGTCCTTGTCAGGACGACCAATGCAAAAGGCACGTTGATTTCTTCATTGGGTTCATACCCCGCACCTCTGGTGCGATATCGTTTCCCAATGAAGGACCAAACACCCTATCATACCCCACAGCTTGCTGTGGTTGGGTGTTTGATTGCTCAAATGGGTTTCATACCCCGCAGATCTGCCGCGGCTGGATTTTTCATTACGTTCAGTGATTCATGGTTCCCGCGTTTATGGCTGGCAACATTATCATTCGTACTCAATCGTCGCCGGCGGCTTCTGCGTGATGTCATAAACGACCCTCGTCACGCCACGCACATTCTTCACAATCCTGCTTGCTGCGCTCTCAAGCACATTGGCCGGTATCTTTGCCCAGTCGGCAGTCATCCCGTCGACAGAAGTCACTGCCCTCAGCGATATGATGTATCCGTAGCTTCTTGAGTCTCCCATCACGCCTACCGCCTTCACAGGGAGGAGCGCTGCGAATGCCTGCCATATCCTGTCGTATTGGCCAGACTTCTTCAATTCTTCAGTGAATATGAAGTCAGCTTCCTGCACTATTCCTATCCTATCCGGAGTAATCTCCCCAACAATCCTCACGGCCAGTCCAGGCCCAGGAAATGGGTGTCTCATCAGCGCATCCTTTGGCAGCCCTACCATCAGCCCAAGCTCGCGCACTTCGTCCTTGTACAGGTCCTTCAGCGGCTCAACGAGCTTCAACTTCATTTTTGCCGGCAGACCTCCAACATTGTGGTGTGTCTTTATCACGGAAGCTGCCTTTGATGCCTTTGCCGACTCTATCCGGTCAGGGTAGATTGTTCCCTGGCCGAGGAATTTTATTTCGCCGTACTTGGCTTTCAGCTCTTTTACTTTTGCTTCAAACACTTCTATGAACGTTCTGCCTATTATTCTCCTCTTTTCTTCAGGGTCAGTGACCCCTTTCAGCCTTTTGTAGAATATTTGCGAGGCATCAGCATAGTGGTAGTTTTTGAAGCCCAGCTTTTCATACAGCTTCCTGACATATTCAGCCTCGCCTTTCCTGATTATGCCGTGGTCTACGAAGACGCAGTGAATGTTTGGTGTTGCAAGTTTCACCAAGGCCGAGGCGACAAGGCTATCCACCCCTCCGCTCACGCCCATTATTACAGAGCCGTTCCCGACTTTGGCTTTTATCTCAGCCACAATCCTCCGGTCAATTCCTTTCAGCGAGTAATTCCTTTTGCAGCCGCATATATCCAGGAAGTTTGAAATGATTTTCATTCCGTGGACCGTGTGCTGCACCTCGGGGTGGAATTGTACTCCGTAAATCCTTCTTTTCTCATTTGCGTATGCTGCCATCTTGCAGTCAGCAGTCCTTCCTGTGAGGATATACCCCTGAGGCAGTGCAACCACAGAGTCTCCATGGCTCATCCAGACCTGTTCATTTTTGGATAGCCCGTTCAGAAGCCGTGATTTTTTGAGGACTGTAAGAATCTCCTTTCCGTATTCCTTGCTGCTCGGGATGACCTTCCCACCAAGCACATGCATCAGGAGCTGGTGGCCGTAGCATATGCCAAGTACAGGGATGCCAATTGCCAGGATGTCACTGTCAACTGTGGGGGCGCCATTCTCGTAAACGCTCCTTGGCCCGCCTGAAAGTATGATTCCTTCGACCTTCCTTCTTTTCAGTTCAGCGGCGGTTGTCGCATTTGGGAATATTTCAGAATAAACGCCTAAAGCCCTTATTCTTCTTGCAATAAGGTGTGCAAATTGCGAACCATAATCAAGGACCGCTATCATGTCACTATCTCATTCAGCCTATTTTGCCGTATTGCCTGTCTTATCTCCATCGCAATCCGTCTTCCGGCGGTTATCGGCTTCCCGTAGAGGTAGCTGGTGTACGGCGTTGCCGATATTCCCGGGCTCCCCGGCATCCTTGTTGAGATGTCAAATACTATTATCTCTTCCCTGGGCGGCCCCGGCGTTATTGCCGCTTGCAGAGCGAACGGCCCTATTATTCCGGGCGGGTACATCTTTTTTGAGGCAGCAACGAATTTTTCCCCTGCTTCAAATGCCTGTTCAAGCAGTTTTTCCTTTACAGTTACCGCAATGTGCCCTGTCTCGACGTATTGCGGCTTTGCGTATTTCATCGCCTCAATCTGTTCAGGTGCCGTCAGCCTTAAAATCCCGTCAATGTTGGTCTGCCTTCTTGTGTCTGTTCCCAACAGCTCCAGCTCACCTGTCAGTGGCGAATAAAAATAGTTGAAGTTGACCTGCGCCCCAAGGATGAATTCCTCTACCACCGCTTTTTTTGCCGAGGCTGGCGTGATTGTCCTTTTCTTCACCATCTCATCAACCTTCGCCTTGTAGTCGCTGTAGCTGCCTGCCAGGAAGAATGCCCTTTCGTAGCCCCTTGCAGCCTCTGTTGCCTTTACAAGGACAAGCCTGTCTATTTTTTTTGGTTCGGAGAACCTTTTTGGCGTTTTTATCCCTGCCTTTTCCATCAGCCTGTACTGGCTGTGCGCCCCAGTCCTTTCCTCAGCCTTCAGCATGCTCCTGCTTCCAAATATTGGCACAAGGAATTTGCTTTCGATTTCCTTGTAGTTGCAGTAAACCCAGAAGTACCTGCTTTGTACGCATATCGCGTTTAATTCCCTGAGCCGTTGCTGCACTTCGGGCTTCACTATGTCGCTGAACTTGTCAACGAGTATTATCTCATCTACTATGCCTTTGCCTTCCCTGCTCCTGAAGTATTTCTCGTACGTTTTTTCCCTGCCTATCTGGCAAACAACGACCGTCCTGAACCCTTCATCCTTGGCTCCCCTGCATATGTCAAGCGCAGAGTGGCCGCCAAGGGCTCCTATGGTTACCCCGTTCTTGTCGTATGCCAAGACTGTCTGCGTTAGATGTTTTTGCGGTATCATGTTTTAGCTCAGTATCTTTCCAAGCTTTCCGTCCTTTATTGCCTTTTTTATTTCCCTTGCTATCCTTCTTCCCGTGCTCATTGGCTCGCCGTATCTCGCGTCAGTGTATGGCGAGCCGTTCATGTATAAATTCGTGCCTGCCACAATCCTCGCCGATATTTCAAACACGTAGAACTTCAGGTCCGGCGTCAGGACCGTCTCAAGGCTGAACGGCCCGAAAAGCCCTTTTCCGTCCCCGTCAAGCGTCCTTGACGCCTTTACCGCTGCTTCGCCCATCCTGAACACCTGGGGAAGCAGAGACTCCCTCACGACCAGGGGCACGTTTCCGGTTATGTTATAGCTTGTTTCAAGCCCAAGGTCAAGCTGGTCTTTCGCAGCTATCCTGCCTATGCTGTCAACATTGCTCTCATACCTCTTGTCGAAGCTCATCACCTCAAGCTCGTCCGTGATGGGGGAATAGAAATAATGTATGTAGATTGGGGCGCCTATGATGTATTCCTGTATTATGTATGCCCTTGCTTCCCTCTCCTTTATCTTCTTGTGGAATTCCTGGGGTGACCTGGCAAGGAAGAACCCCTTTCCCCCCCGCGCGCCGTAAAACTTGATTATTACCGGCCCGTCTATTTCCTCCGGCTTGTTATAAATCATTGGCAGGGTAAGCCCTGCCCTTTTGAGCCATTCCCTTTGCATCATCCTGTCGGCTTCCCATTTGAGGATGCCTTTGTTGCCAAAGTAGGGCACCTTGAGCTTTTCAAATTCCTTGAGCTCAAACACTTCTAAGAACGTGCCATGTGGTATTAGTACGGCGTTCTCTTCCAGTAGCTGCCGCTGGATTTTCTGCGTATCTCTGAAATCGTCAACAAGGATTATCTTGTCTGCGACCTTATAGCTTTCGTAAGGCCTTTCCCTCCCTTTCTCGCAGATGACTATTGTAGAAAACCCTTCCTGCTTTGCGCCGTGAAGGATTTGCAGTGCAGAGTGGCTCCCAAGGGTCGCTATCTTTATTTTCCCCTTATTAGGAAGCCCCATATAGGCAGGTTGCGGTATCTATTATATAAGTTTTGCTGTGTTGAAAGCTTTCCATAACTGTCCAGTGGTTCTTGCGGCTGCACCCGGAAACTTTCCGAAATCACTCACGATTTTTGGCACTTTTTCGTATTTCCAGTTTTCACTGAACACTAGGTATACCTGGGTAGGATATTTAATGTGTGCATTCCGCTGGTGTTCTCACCAGCGAGTTCGCACACCAGCTTCATTATAGCGCCGGAGCTTAATAATCGTATGCCAATGGTAAGCTCCGTCGCATATATAGCAAAGGGCACAAAAAGTTGAGCGTGCAATATGCTCTTTGCTATTAGTCAAGGACAGCTTTTTTGCTCATTCGTTCCTGTCCTTGACTATAGACGACTTTGATTATCCCTGTTCTATAGCAAAGTTGTCTAAGAGAACTTTGAACAAAAGTCATAAATGATGGGGTTATTCAAAGTTCGCTATAGGAGAGGAAGATATCCTTTTGCGAAAATCAAGTTCCTCTCCTATATGCAGTCAAGAATCATCTATAGTAAGTCCATTTAATTTAGGAACTTTTAAATAGTAAGAGTTTTATACTTTTTCTTCAAAGAGGTGGTTGATATGTGGCAGTTGAAAAGAGGTA
>Ga0209541_10005222_pt1 | contig 22715 bp, 20 predicted proteins | sample RifCSPlowO2_01_FD_184027 | JGI IMG/M metagenome (GOLD analysis project Ga0209541, IMG submission 184027) | Groundwater microbial communities from Rifle, Colorado - Rifle CSP2_plank lowO2_0.1 (SPAdes) (version 2) | ecosystem: Environmental > Aquatic > Deep subsurface > Groundwater | place...
GGAGGAAAAAGATAAATTTTGATAAAGGGATAATAAATGAATAAAAGAGCAGCAACTGATGTAATAATCAGAAAGTTACCAAGATAATAAAAAGGAGATTTTTTCATATTGACCTTCGATTTTAGAGGAAAAAGGCGGGGAAGTCAAAAAAACCCTCCTTCGCTAAAGCTTAGGAGGGGTATAGTACAAAGTACTATGCGTATACTACGCCTGGCGAATTGCCCGATCGCAGACGCAGATACCAACCCATAAAAAACATCATTGCGAAAGAAAGTGTCATTAGGAATAACCAATATCCACCTGTTGCTGGTAATATTGCCGCAGCCAGAACAGAACCGGCTCCGCCAATTCCCCCACCGCCATTGCCGCCTCCGCCATTACCAGTTGTTGGTGGTGGTGGAGGTGGAGGAGGAGGTGGCGGAGGTTTTGGATTATCATCTCCGTCCCCGTTTTCATCCTCATCGTCTCCATCTTCACCGTCCCCGTTTTCGTCTTTACATTCTCCGCATCCTATTTTTAAGAAAGACAAATTTATGTCCTTGTTAGTTATATTGTTAATTAAGGTTATATTTCCCGTTTCTATCGATACGTTTCCGTTGTTCCCGTTCGCGGAATTTCCGCCTGTATTAATATCCGCGAAATTGTTATTTAAAATGTTCACTATATTAGTAATATTGATAAATACGTCGCTTTCAAAGTATAAATTTATTTTATTTTCAGAACCGTCCCCGTTTCCTCCAATTTTCATATCAATATTTCCCCCGCCGTTTCCAAGCGAACCGGACGAATTATTAATATTTTTATTATTGGTGTTTGTCCCGCTGACTATGTTTCCTGTAGATATATTTACATCCCCGTTATTTTTATTTGCTGAATTTCCGCCCGTATTCGCAACTGTTCCTGAATTATTTATTATGTTTGCAATGTTTGTTTGCGTTAAGTTTAAATTATTATTAGAATTTAAATCTATATTATTTAATGAATCGGATCCGTTTCCTGTTATTTGTCCAGTTAAATTTGCTTCGCAACAATTGTTATTTACCGTATTAGAATTTATATTTTGATTATCAATAATAGTTGAACTATTTATATCTCCTGTTTGTATGCCGGCATCCCCTGTGTTTGAATTTGACGTATTGTCGCCTGTATTCGAGTCATTGTTAACATTATTTTGAATATCGGCATTGTTAGACTGTGTTACGTTTACATTATTGCTGGAATCAACAGAGACATCGTTGGTAGATGCGTCCCCATTGCCTGTAACAGAAAGGTCAATATCTTGAGCGGATGCTTTTATAGAAGTTGTTGAAATGAAGGTTAAAAGGAAAAGACCCCAAATAAATATCTTTTTAAACATTTTTATTCCTCCCCAAAATTAGGTTAACAACTGATCTCCTTTTTTTGATCAGTGTCAGCCCTATTAGGGCAGGAATAATTAAGATAACCCATGCAATGTTTATTTTCATTGATTTAACGTTTGCCGGTTTTTCTCCATTTGTTGATCCGGAATTATCAATTTTTGTTGAAATTCCTGCCACCAAAGCGTTTGCAAATCCGACCGGCGCATTTCCTCCAAAACTTCCCGAAGAATAGGTTACATTGTTATGAACAGGGGTAACAGCAGTTCCCGAAACCGATCCGTTGGAATTATTTGAATTTGTCTGATTATTATTTGATCCCCCGTTATTATTATTGTTGTTGTTATTGTTATTATTATTGAAATCTTTTTTATTATCATTATCCGATGGATTTATTCCGCCTATTGCCAGATTTTCCTGCGGCTTGACTTCTTTTTTTGTTCCCGGGGTAATAAAATTACCTGTCCATTTGCCAAAAACATTGACAAAGGTAACAATTAATTTGCCATTTCCTTTTATATTGTTATTTACAAAGTTCACCAGATTTGCAATAATTTTTGCATCCCCTGTTTTAATCGTAGAATCCCCGCCTGTATTTTTATCCGCGTTGTTTCCGCCCGTATTGGCAGCAAGGTTAAGATTGTTAACAATATTTGCTGTATTGTTTTGAACTGTCGTGTTATTTGAGCTTTGGGAAACATTGGAAGTGTTTTGAGAATTATCGCCATTTCCCGAATTTACCGCTGTAATTGTACCGTTTTCATCAACTTTAAATTCTGTGCCCGATGATCCGGCCATATTAGATCCCGCCTCTGCGCCTAAGATTTTTCCAACCCATTGTCCGGCTTCATTAACAATTACAAGCCACCAGCTGCCACCATCCAGATTAGAATTCGCGACATTAAGGGTCTTTACATCAACTGTTGAATCGCCTGTTGTAATTGCTGAATCCCCGCCGGTATTTTTGCTTGTACTATTATCGCCGGTTGTTGAGGACAATATAAGATTATTTTCTATTGTCGCGTCATTTGTTTGAAATGTTGCATCGTTAGATGTTTGAGTTAGGGACGTTGTATTTGTAGAATCAGATCCATTGTTAGTGTTCGCAACCGTTGAATCCGTTCCACAATTCGTGCAACTTGCAACTTGCGAATCAGGTAAAATTATATCTCCAACTAGAGTTCCAAAAATATTTACAACTCCAAAAACTACATTCCCCGCAATATTATTATTAACAAATGTTAAAGCATTGGCAACAATGTTCGCATCCCCTGTTTCGATTGTTGAATCACCGTTGGTGTTTTTACTGGCTGTGTTATTGCCGGAATCAGCTATTAAAGCCATCGAATTTCCAACCGTTGAATCGTTATTTTGAAAAGTGCTGTCATTTGCAGTTAAAGACGTATCCGTTGTATTTTGTGAATCTGCTCCGTTTCCTGAATTAACTGCCGAAACAGAACCACCAATGCAACCCGCAACACAATTATTTGGATTATTAAAGTCAAGCACAATATCGCCAACATGATCATCTACAACATTAAATTCCGAAACAACTGTTCCCGCGACATTATTATTAACACCTGTTATTATTGTTCCTGTAGTATTCGCGTCCCCAGTTGTAATTGTTGAATTTCCAACATTGCTAGACGTAGAATTTTGCCCGCTTATGGATTCTTGATTTAAACTATTGTTGACATTTGCATTGTTATCCTGAATTGTTACCGTATCATTAACAACAGATGCCGATCCTGTATTTGTAGAGCCTGTCCCGTTGTCATTGTTAATAACAGAAACTCCTCCTCTCGACGTCCCCCCATTCAACGCGCCAGATAAATTGTTATTGCCTAAAGTTGTAATTGTTCCTGTATTTGTCGCATCCCCTGTGTCAATTGAAGTGTCCCCTGTTTGTCCATCTGCTGTTTGGCCTATTGCTTCCTGATTTCCCGCAGCAACAGAATCCGGCGTTGACTGACTTTGAGTTTCCTGCTGTGGCTGTTGAGTATTTCCAGCAGTATTAGAATCGTTAGAAGTATTATCCTGCGCGGGTGCTGGCTCCGGCGACTGTGTTGGAGTAGGCGTAGCAAAAGGATCAGGCGCTGTTGGCGGCTCCGGCGCGACAGGTTGCGAGGGAGACTCCGCAGGCGGAGTAGGAGCAGCGGGTTCAGAAGGTGACGACGGCGCAGAAGGCACTGTTGGAGCAGAAGGAATTTCGATTGCCCAGGCAGTACCCCCTTGAACAAACAGGAAAGATACTAATGTTAATATTGTTATAAATTGTTTTAGTTTTTTAGTTACTTTCATATCTTTTAAATTCTTAATTTTCAACTTTCAACTTTCAACTTTCAACTTCTATCTGTTCCTGTTGTAGGGCGCCTTGCCGAAGTGCTAGCAAGACAACCCTACAACAAAGGGAACTAGCCCAAATGAATTGAACCCAAAAGACCATTCAGGTCAAAATGAAAATCAAAATTGATCCCTCCTGGTAAGTGAATGTCTTCAAATGAGCCAAAAATATTCGCGTTTGCTGAATTTTTGACTTTGATGTCTGAATCAGCATCGCCGGTTAAGATTTCTGGATCTCCACCGTTTACTCCGCCGGTATTGCGGTTTGCATCGTTTTTACCGGTATCAGCATCTCCGTAAACAAGAGTATCTAGGAAAGCATCGTTTCCAGCTCCTTTTCTATCTCCCTGGAAAACATCTAAGTCTCCAGAAATTCTTGCTTTTATCTTGTTGTCAGAATCTGCTCCGTTTCCGGAAATCTTTGCTTTAATATCACCGAGCAAGCAACCGCAATCTACATCCGCAGCATTAAAGTTGGCCATATTATCTACGTCAACTTCAACAGTTGCGTCTCCAGTGTCGACTGTTACGTTTCCACCTGTATTGCGATTTGCATCGTTTTTACCGGTGTCAGCATCGGCATAAATATCATTCAGAATTACTGCTAAATTATCCTGAACAACGGTAACTGGGCGATTAATTCCTAACCAGATTCTATTATCGCTGTTATCGCCGTTTCCAACAATTCTTGCATCGACTGTACTGCCGTTGCCCGATCCGCCAACAGTTGCAACGTTAGCATTTACTGCTGTCGATACATTAACATCCGATGTTGCATCTCCAGTTTCGACTGTTACATCTCCACCAGTATTGCGGTTTGCATCGTTTTTACCGGTATTAGAATCGGCATCAACATAATTGTCAACTAATGCATCGTTATTTTGGTAAACACTAGTATCAGCAGTTGATTTTAATCCAACTTTATTGTCAGAATCTGCTCCGTTTCCGGAAATTAAAACGTTTGCATCTCCATCGCATCCTCCACAATTATTGACATCTGCCTTATTGACATTTGCCTTTGTGGACAAATCTACTGTTGATGTTGCATCTCCAGTTTCGACTGTTACATCTCCACCAGTATTGCGGTTTGCATCGTTTTTACCGGTATTAGCGTCTGAATAAACAGTATTTACAACTGTTGATACGTTACTTTGGACAACTGTTGTTGAGTTGTTCGCGCTAACATATGTTGTATTATCTGAATCTGCACCATTACCGCTTATTTCGATTGTTGTATCTGCGAACGCAAGTGGTGTAAATGCATTAACTAAAAGTGCTCCTGTTGCAATTGCTGAAACTATTTTTCTTTTTATTGTCATTATTTTTTTCACCCCCTCTCTTTTATAAAATCTTCTTCTGTTAAATAGAAGAAACACTTCTTTTTTCCTGCCGCAAATCCCAATCGGGACAAAAAAACGGAGGCTCCTCTACCAAACCCTGAGTTTATCGAATGGGTTAGATAGAAAAGCCTCCGTTTGCGGTCAGCTTTAAAATTTAATTTCTACTTATAATCTACTTATAATCGTACTCTAGGTTGAGAAAATAATTATAGCTTCGTAAGAAAATTGTAATACCTCAATCTGTTGTAAAATAATCCTACTTACTATGTATACTTTATTGTTTTTTAATTGTCAATACCCTAATTTGCTTTTTATCTTGTATTTCAACATTTGTCTTTTTTATGTTTCTAACAGTCATCTGGGTTACTTTATTATTCTGTACATATATCTCAAGACTTCCAAAGCCAATTCGTTTAAGCTCTTCTTTGATATCCTGCATTAATCTATCTGAAAAATTATTTTTTATATAATTGGCCATTTTATTTAAAATTTAAATTTATTGTTTCTTTTTTACCTTCCACTTCCCCAATTTGCAGCTTAAGACTTTTGTAATTTTCATTTATCGGAAAGCCAAGTCTTGTATACTTGGTTGAAATTGCCTGGATTTGTACCGGATCATTATGAATATCAGGCGCTATTAATTCTTTTTTATCATCGACAATAAGACGGATATAATCCTTGCTGCTAAGCGCTATTGTCTTCGTATATTTATTCGTAATTTTTATATTTAAAATTAAAAAAGTTCTTCCTTTAACAGCCGTTGCCCTTTGTCCTTTAACCAGAATTTCGTCTTGAAGCTCAGCGGCTTCAATGAAATATTTTATTTTTTCAATTTCTTTGTTCTTATCATCTTTAAGGGGGAGCAGGAATTCTTTATTTATTAACTGTTTTGCTCTTGATCTGGGAGCATCAACCCTTTGATCTTGAGCTCCAGATACATTTTGCGAGGATTTTCCGCCAACAATATAAGAAACAACTAAAAGAACTAAAACTGCTATAATCGTTAAAACTTTACCTGGCGGAAATTTAGAATTCACATTTTTAAATCCGAAGCTTGCACTATTTACTTGTCTTCTAAAATTTAAAACGTTTCTCATAAAAAAAGCCCCTCTATAGGGGCAGTCCATAATTCTATGGCATAGTATCAAAAGGTTTTTTGGTTGTCAATAGGGATTGTTGTACTTACTGTAATTTTCGTAACCGATTCATCATTTTTTTTAACAATTCCCACTCTTATCTCTTTATCGCCTCTTGCGCCGACCAGCTTATTAAGCACATTTCCATTTGTTTTTGTCTGAACAAACGATTTGGAATTCATTCCAAGACTTTTTATTTTTTCTTTATACCAGTTTGTAATTAAATCCGGATCGTCATTGCTTTCAAAAACAAATGAAGTATCGCTTGATTCCAATTGTCGTGAACTGGGATATTTTAAATCGGAGAAATTTTGAACAATAGGAGTTGTAGAATTATATATTTTAGAAGGGCTAAGAATAAGAATAGGCGTATTTGAAATGACGGGAGTTGGATTTTTTGACGGCAAAGAAATGGCAGATAAAGTTTTTTTACTTTGTTTTTTTCCCTTTGTATAATTTCCGGAAATAACAATTGCCGATATTATCAGGATTACTAATACAACAACTTGCATAGGTGGCACTATACAATACTTTTGTAAAAAGTATGTAAGAAAATAGATATTAGGGGGCAGTTACAACTTTATAAGCGTCGACAAGTCCTGATCCAACCATAGTTGGATCGTATGGTAAAGGACTTGTATTTGCTGTTAATATTGATTTTATTTCCGATGGCGTTTCTAAAGGATACAACGCTTTCCTTAAAGCAACTGTGCCGGCAACATGAGGAGAGCTCATAGACGTTCCTGACATTGTTGCGTAACCGCCTTTAAGATAAGTTGAGTAAATACTTGCTCCAGGAGCCGCTAATGTTACTTCTATTCCGCGAGATGACCAATAAGGAACAGCATCTATTGAATCTGTTGCAGAAACTGCAATTACCTCCTGGTATTTTGCCGGATATATAACCGAGTTTGATGCAGGACCCGAATTTCCTGCCGCGGCAACTTGTACAATTCCCACTTGATTAACTCTTTTCACAGCATCGTGAAAAGATATAACGTCGACTGTTGTACCCAAACTCATATTTATAACCTGCATTTTGTTAGAAACAGCCCAGTCCAATGCTTCAATTATATCCGATACATAGCCGCTACCTCTTCTATCTAAAACTTTTAAAGAATATATTTTTGCGTTTGGAGCGACACCTACTGTTCCAATACCGTTATTTAGAGCTGCGATAATACCCGACACATGAGTGCCATGCCCGTTGTCATCTTCACATGTTTTCCATGAATAGATAAAGTTTACACAGCCTGCTATATTTATTTTTAAATCCGGATGACTTCTATTTATTCCTGTGTCTATAACTGCCACCTTTACACCGGAGCCGGAGGATACAGCCCAAGCTCTATCTGCTTCTATTTTTATTATTCCCCATGGAGTTGATTGAGAAACCGCCAAAAATTTGGCAGCTTGAGTGGAAGTAGGAGTTGGAGTCAAGGTTGGAGAAGGAGTTAAGGTAGGAGTGATACTCGAGACTGGCGTTGGAGTAAGCGTCGGCGAAGGTGTGGATGTTGGAGTGGGAGTTGGAGAAAGTTGACATTCAGGCAAATTTGGGAATCTTTTACATTTTTTGGGGTTAAATGCTTCCGATGATACACTCTCCGATGGAACAGCAAAAACTTCGGCATCCAGATCGACTCTTAAGACTCTTGGATCGCGCGCTAAATTTTGAATATTCCCTCTTGGAATAGTAACTGCGGCTCCATTAATAAGTTTTAAGTTTTTCTTCAAAGATGCTTTATGTAAAGATATAACTTTTAATTTTTCGTCCTGACTAACGCCTGATTTATATACAACAATTTTTCTTTCAACTTGCTCTTGCGAGAAAGCATAAGAGGTAATAATAAAGAAGAAAGCAACAACAACTAAAAGAGGAGCAAACCGAAAGATTTTCATTAAAACTATTCTAAACAAACAAAACCCTTTTTGTCAAATCTTATTCTGCCCACATCTAGCATTTACACCCTTAACACTTTCCTTATAAATAAAAATGCCCACAAGCCTAAAAGTAATGTAAAGACCAAAACAGTAAGTTGAGAAGAGTTAGTATTAATAATAAAATTCGCGGCAATCCGCCCCGCAATCATGCCAATAAAAACCATTATAAATAATTCTATAGTTGACATTATTTTTGCTAGGTATTTCATAGTGTTAACTTATATTTTTTACTTTACTTTTTTAAATTTAGAATCAAAACATAGAAACGTAAGAATATCGAAAGAAACACTAACGTGGTGTAGGCGTTGGGGTCGGCACTTTAGGTATGCAGTATTGAGAAGGCACCGTTCCTTCAATAAAATATTCTTTTAAATCTGAAGTGCCATCTTTTAAGGGAAGACCATTCTCTCGACAGATATATAAAGATATGACACCGGGCGGTTTTTCAAATTCTTCATTTTGTTTTTTTTCTAAGAATTTTTCCATTAATGATTTCCAGATTGGAGCAGCCCCCAAAGAGCCGGCAATATTATCCATGGGTTTATTGTCGTTATTTCCAACCCATGCCCCGACAACAAGAGAGGGCGTGTAACCTACTGTCCAGGAATCTTTATAATCTTCCGTTGTGCCGGTTTTTACGCTGGCCGGCTTTGAGATGTTCAACAAATCTCCAAATTCTTCAGCTCTTGTCTTATTATCAGACAAAATCGATGAAATTAAAAATGTATCCTCCGGACTTAAAACCAACTCTGGATTTGGCGCATACTCAAAAACAGTTTGTCCTCTTTTGTCTGTAATCGACAAAATAGAAACAGGATTATTTCTATAGCCGTTGTTTGCAAATACGCTGTAAGCGCTGGTCAAATCCAATAATTTGACTTCTGCCGTTCCTAAAACCAAAGATAATCCATACTGCGAGGGATCTTTTAAAGTTGTTATTCCCAATCTTTTTCCCATATCAATTGCTTTATCAACGCCAACTTTTGATAAAACTTCAACGGATGGAACATTTAAAGAATTGGCAAGTGCGCGCCTTGCAGTTACATTTCCTCTAAATTTTCTGTCGTAATTTTGTGGCGAATAATCTTTCCCAAAAGTTGTCGGTTGGTCTTTTAAAACGGTAGATGGTGTAATGATTTGTTTTTCAAAACCAGCAGCATAAACGATCGGCTTAAAAGCGGATCCTGTTTGACGCGGAGTAGTTACCATATTTACTTTTCCAAAATTATTGTTATACCAATCAATGCTCCCGACCATTGCCTTAATTTCTCCTGTTTTAGGATCAATAACAACAGCCGCACCGTTTGTTACATTTGAATTTTTTAACTTTTCAACCTGATCCCGAACGCTATTCTCTGCATACTCCTGCCAGTTCATATCAATAGTTGTCTTAACCTTAAATCCGGAACGCGAAATTCTCTCTTCTCCAAATTTTTCAATAAGAATATCTCTCACCATTAAAGCAAAATGAGGAGCTTTATAATTAATATCATTTGTCGGTTTAAATGTTAATTTTTCCATTTCTGCCAAAAGATATTCTTTTTCAGAAATATATTTTGCATCAAGCATTTCTTTTAAAACATAGCTTTGTTTAAGCTTTGCAAGATTTTTATTGCCGTTTAGGGGAGAAAGTTTTGACGGAGACGGAAGAAGCCCTGTAAGAAGACTGGACTCTCCAAGGGTTAGATTTTTTGCTTTTTTGCCAAAATAGGTTTGTGATGCTTCCTCGATTCCAAAAGCTCCTTCCCCAAAATAAACAGAGTTTAAATACATTTCCAAAATTTCGTTTTTTGTGTAACGTCTCTCTATTTCTTCGGCCAGAATAACTTCCTGATATTTTCTGAAAAAACTTTTATCGGAAGTTAAAAGGGCATTTTTAACAAGCTGCTGAGTAATTGTAGATCCGCCATACACAATATCTTTTTTTTCTATGTTAAGAATTAATGACCTAATAATTGCTTTTATGGAAAAACCGGGATGTGTGTAAAAGTCTTTATCTTCAACCGCTATAACTGCATGTTGTGTATGGATTGGAATTTCCGAAAGCGGAATAAAAACTTTGTGTTTTGCTTTATAAAATATAAAAAAAGGACGGTCGTTTCGATCCAAAAGCGTTAATCCGGAATCGTTTCTATCCATTATAACTTCTTTACTGGCTAAGTCCTGTACAAAATAAATATATGTGGAAATTGAAATAAAAGTGACAGTTGCCAAAACAACTATAAATGCAAACAAAAAATTCTGACTATATGTTTTAAAAAAATTTAAAATTAACTTCATGTTCCATATTTAAAGGCAGTTATGATAATAAAATATGCTCAAAATGTAAGATTGAGGATAAAAAGAAGTAAGATTATATATAGAATATTTGAACTTAGCACACCCCTAGGGTGGAATTATATTTACCAATAAATAATAGTATTATTTTATTTGATAAAAAAATCTAGAACAGAGTTAAAATTAGAAAGCAAAATAATCTGTTACTGATTTCTTACTATTTTCTTCTTGCGAAGAATTAGCAAAAAGAGTAATATAGAAAATATGAGTAACAATATATTGTTGTTGAAACAAATTGGAGATCTGATTGATGAAAAGCTCGATACAAAGCTTGACGCAAAACTTAAACCGTTTAAGAATCAACTAAATGGGACTAAGAGTCAATTAGATAAGCTTAAAAAACAATTGGATAATGTTGAATTAAAGGTTGAGGTAGTAAATAAAAGAGTCGAACAAGCAGAAAAAAATACTAAAAAAGCAATCGAAAAAAGTCAGGAAGATACTATCGAAGCTCTTTCAAGCCTTATGCATTCGGGATATGACGGGCATGAAAGAAGAATTAAAAGAATAGAAAAACATTTGGATCTGCCACAATTACAAGAATAAATTATTAGTTAAAATATTTCCACGAGTTATATTTTTTTTGCAATTGATCCTCTGTTATGTTAGCAGATGACACCCCCAGCTTTTCAAATCCCGCGTCCAGAAGTTCTGCTGTCCACATATCTCTTTCTAGCACGCCGGGAGCGCCTAATAAGACTACCAGGATTTTTTGTCCTTCTCTTTCTGCCGCAACAATTGTAGTATATCCCGCATTGTCCGTATTTCCGATTTTAAGACCCGTTACACCAGGATAAACTCCCAGCAAACCATTCCAGTTATACAGATCGAATACATTATGATTTTTATCTGCCGGTAATAACTGATAATCTTTTTTAACAATTCCCGCAATCAGAGGATATGTAGTTATTGCGAAGTGTGATAAAACCGCTAAATCAGATGCCGTACTGTAATTATTTTTACTGTCGAACCCTTGAGGATTAGTAAAATGAGTATTATTTAGTCCTAACATCTCGGCTTTCATATTCATTGCCCTGACAAAAGTCCCTTTTCCATATTTATTATCTATTCCTTCTTCTATAACTTCGGCTGCGTCATTCGCAGAGGTTAATAAAAGCGCATTTAATAATTCCGAAAGAGTTAGCTTTTGCCCTTCTAAAACTCCTATTTTTGTTGGAGTCTGATTTGCTGCCCTACGGGAAACATCAAATAAATTTGATTGCTCTGCTAAATCTAAAGCGACAAGCGCTGCCATAATTTTAGCAAGAGAGGCAATAGGCAATTTTTTATCTTGATCTTTTTCCGATATTATTTTCCCGTTTTCAAAATTTACACTAATATAAGACGAAGCGTTATCAAAATCGGAAGAAGCATAAGACCTACTAACAACAGGTCGTTCTTTAAAAAGCCTATATTCGTGCTTATCTATTTTAAGTTTATCTTTAATAACATCTATCGTATTTACATTTGTTTGTTTTGAGAAAATTGCAAAATTATATTCCGGCAGATGAAATCCAAAATAAGACATAATAGTCATTACAAATACAACCACAAAACCTGCGAGAAAAGGTCTAAAATTTATTGAGGAAAAACTATCTGTTTTATAATCAATAATAATTTTGTAGTTAAATATTTTCATCGGTTTCATATATTATCTTTTTAAGAACACTGTTGTCCGCCAGTTTTATTCCAAATTTTTCTTCAAGTAATTTCCAGAATTCTTTTTTCCCTTCTTCAAATCCCAACGCCCACATACCAACTCCAAGCAAATTTTTATTTTTTGCAAAATCAAATTTCATACCCAAAGACTTACTGTCGTCATAAAAAACCATTCTCCACGCGTTAACGCCCGGAACAAAATATGCCTTCCATGCAACTTTTCCGGAATTATCCCAACCGGTTTTAAAAGTTGTTATACCGGGCATATTAGGTTTTACTTTATCCTGAACAGTTGCGTATGTTTGAACCATGGGAGTACCTTTCCATGAATAATAAGGGAGTGTTTCCGCCTTAACCTCCGGGGCACCAACCACGTAGTTATAACTATACAAAGGTACACCAAGTATTAACTTTTGTGACGGCATCTGTTTTAAAAAGTCTTCAACCGCTGTTGAAACATCATACCAATATTTTCCTTCTTTATAGCCGTATAACGGTGCGGTTGGAATAGCATTGTCCGCTCCTAAAACGCTAAAATCATATGCCATCATAAATATTCCGTCTGTTGCTTTTGACAAAGCTTTTATGTCGTATATTTTAGGGTCTTTAACAGACCCTGCGTAAACAGACACCGTAACTTTAGAAGATGGAACTCTTCGATGCATTTCGCTTGTCAAATCTGAAACAAATTTTGTAAATTTATCTCTGTATTCCTGACCCGGATCGCCCGAATATTCAAAATCAACGTTGATTCCGTCTATACCTCTTCCTTGTACTTCGGACACAACCTGATCTACGGCATTACTCTTTGCATCTTCGTTATCCATCAAATTTAAAATACTCCATCCGTCCATTTGAGTAATCGTTAAGACAACTCTGGTTCCGTAGTTATGAGCTTTTGTAAAAAGTTTTGTGGCTTTTTTGCTTTGAAAAACCGAATAACCGTAATCGTTTTTATCCAAGTTTCCATCTGCATCAATCGGAACTCCAAAATATGCAAGAGTTGTTAAAAGATTAAAATCAATATTATCAATTTTGTCAAAAGTCCAATAAGGCGCAAATCCGAAAATCTCATGAGTCCCTTTGTTTTGTTCGATAGGCTTTAAACCCCCTATTGGAGATATCAATTTTTGATATACTCCCAAACCTCCAAATAGAATAAGTAAATAACAAGTTAGAGACGAGATAAACAAGTTCAAATATAGATCTTTTTTAAAGAAAATAAAATTTTCTTTAAAATTACCAAACAAATCAAAAAATGACCATTTTTTATAAGTTTTATCCCATCTTTTACAAAACGCAGGTTTTAAAATCATCGGCATTACATTAAATAGTTTTCAAACCGTCTTTAACCTCTTGCGGAAAAAAATTAATAAATAATAAGTTCTTGAAGTCTGCGGATTGTAACAAAGTGAGTAAGACATGTCAAGCAAAGTTTGCTTAAATAATTTGACCAATGTGATATAATCACGCTATGATGCACAGGGTCTTAGTTGTTGAAGACGATAATGATCTTAGGGATTATCTAAAAGAACTTCTTTTAGATAACGGTTATTCTGTGCAAGCAGCTTCCGACGGAGCTAAGGCTCTAAACATAATTCAAAAATCCGCTCCCGATCTTGTTATTTTAGACCTTGGCCTTCCAAATATGAGTGGAGAAACCGTTTGCATGGAAATCAGAAAAAAATATCCCGATTTAAGAGTAATAATATTAACGGCAAGAGATGATGTTTCGGATATTATTAAGGGGTTTTCGTTTGGAGCAGATGATTACATGACTAAACCTTTTAATACGGACGAGCTTTTAGCTCGGATAAATGCCCGACTAAGAAATATAGACGGATACGATACAAAGCTTAAAATAGCCGATTTGGAACTTGACAATAAAACCCTGGAAGTTAAAAGAAGCAACAAGCTTATTCAGCTTACTCCAACAGAATTCAAGCTTTTACAATATCTTATGAGTAATAGAGAGCATATATTAACAAGAGAAATGATTTTAAACAGGATTTGGTTTTATGCTCAGGATATAGAAACAAGAGTGGTAGATGTTTATATGGGATACCTTCGTAAAAAAATAGATCTTGGCGCCAAAAAGAAATTAATTCACTCCGTTCGAGGCTTCGGCTATACCATTAAAGAATAATTCTTTGTTTTGCTCTTACCCATCTCTTACGCTATCTTAATAAATTTTTCAACTATTAAACTTAGAATCAAGCTATAACTATGTTTGCTTTTGGAGGGGCAAATTTATGGCAACATTGCTAAGGTATTACGCTTTTCATAGTGATTCTAATAACTTATTTGGATTTTTTTTGGGATTTATATTATTTATAATTGCGGTATTTCTACTTTTTTATTATGCAGCGCCTTTATAGATAGGAGGTGAAAAAAGATGAGCATATTATTATGGATAATATTAGGAGCAGCTGCCGGTTGGATTGCCTCAATAATTATGAAAACCAGTAAACAGCAGGGAATTCTTATGGACGTTGTTCTTGGGATTATTGGAGCAGTAGTTGGAGGGTTGGTTATGAGTTTTTTCGGTCAACCGGGAGTTACCGGATTCAACCTTTATAGCGTTGTTGTTTCCGTAATAGGTGCAATAGCATTGATATCTCTGGCCAGATTGGTATATCGTTGAATAACGTACATGATGTACAAAACCTGAAGTAGCACTCTTTAATAATCATGTAAAGATTTTCTAAGAAAGACCGAAGTTAATTTATTAATATTCTTTTCTTCCTTTTTATAGGAAGCGTTAGATAAAATATCGATCCTTTGCTTTCTTTACTTTCTACCCATAATTTCCCTCCGTGCATTTTAACGACTTCCGATGAGATATGAAGTCCTAATCCAAGACCGGAAGACGCGTCTTTTTTTAAATCGCCGGCTCTAAAAAACGGTTCAAAAATATCGTTGTGTTTTTCCCTGGGAATGCCTAAGCCAAAATCTTGAATGCTCATATTTATATTTCCTTTTTCCGATGAAATATTGATTATAATTTTGTATGACTTGGGCGAGTGTTTCACCGCATTAGAGATTAAATTAGTCAAGACCTGTCTAATACGACCTTTATCTGCAATAATATTCTTTTTTGCGCTTCCATTTTTAATAACCTTATGCCTTTTAAAACTCTGTTCAAATTCTTTTATTGTTTCGTCTAATAAACAGTCAAAATCAAATACCTCCTCAAAAACTTCAAGTTTCCCCGCCCTAATTCTTGTTACATCAAGCAAATCGTTAATTAATTTCGTCAATTCATCAACATGACTGTCTATTTTTGATAAATACTCATCGACTTTCCCAACTTTTCCTTGCTCTATGCGCCTTTGGGCAATTTGAGCAAAAGCTTTAATGCTGGCAAGCGGGGTCTTAAATTCGTGTCCGACAATACTCAGATAATAATCATGTCTTCTATCTTCCATCTTTTGAGTAATAATTTTATAAGTCTCATCTCTTAATGTTAACATCAATCCTTTATCTACCAAATCTCCCATAAATTTGGATAACGCAATTTCTATAAATTGTTTTTTATTATTTTCGGTAATTCTTTGAAAAACTCCGGACGGTATTTCTTCTTTGGAGTGATAAGCTTTATAAAAATATTTTTGAAGTTTTTTTTTCTCGGAATTTGGGAAAAAACTATCAAAAGAAGATCCAATTACATCTTTTTCGTCTTTGTCAAAAATTTTGGATGCTTTTTTATTCCACGCAAGAATAAATCCATGCATCCCTATTAAAACTATTCCCGCAGAAACAGAGTCTAAAATCTTCTTATAGAATTTTCTGGTATCTTTAACGCCCATTAAGAAACTCTATGCGCTCAAGATAAAAGATTTGTTAGAAGTTTGTAAGAAGAAGGTAAGGATTATTCAATAATTTCTTCTCCCTCAAACGATACTTCTTCCGAAGATGTTTCGGAGTTTGTGTTTGTTGACTGCGAAGTAGAAGAAGACGTAAAAGCAAAACTATCCGTGATTGATTTATAAACGTTTTCCCAATATTTCTTATGATCTTTATAGTCTACAACCATTTTAAATTCAATTCTTTGATCAATCACAACAAGAGTAATTTTATCCTTATTATTAAAAGAAGCCCCTGAAAGATTTCCCAATTCTGATTCATTTATTAATAAACCGGTTAAATTTTCCAAATTATTATCTTTCCAGTTTTCTAACGAGTCGTATTTTGAATCTGAAACGGTAAATATTATACTCCCGTTTACTTCACTTGATGACAAAATTAGATCGGAATATAAAGAATCATTCTCTTTTTTCTCGATCTTTATATTGTCCGGAAAGTTAAAAGTGAATCCGGACTGATCTAAGTATTCTTTTAAGGTGCTTGACGGTATTTTTTCTGTTACACCAGTTCTGGAGTTTTGAGAATTAACTTTGCTTGCTGAATTTTCTTTTTCTTTTGATTCTCTGATATTAAAAAGTACAATAGCACCAACTATAAAAACAGCTGAAAAAAAAGTTACCAATATTATTTTTTTATTCATGTTTTACATTTTTAATTTTGACTTCTATCTATTTATTATGATAAGTTATATTTAAGAATTATTCAAATGAAAAAAATCGTTTTTCTTTCTTCTTTGATTATTTGCACTTCTGTCTTTGCCATAAGCGGTTCTTTGGCAAATGCAAAACTATTGCCTCAAGCAAAAGGCTCTACCTCAAATGCCAAAACAAAGGTTATTAACAATAGTAAAAGCATAAGTGTATTCCCAAAATTAAGAAAAGACAGAAAGGCATTAATCGTTTCATTTGGAAATTTAGGCTCAAGTAGGTCTGTTGGCTATAGTCTGATTTATCAGACGCAAGATCACCAAGAAGGAGCAGGAGGATCAATCAATATGCAAACCGAGTCAGGCGGCGCAACCCGAGAACTTCTTTTTGGAACTTGCTCAAAAACCGTTTGTAGATACCATACTAATATTAGCAATATGAGACTTGAAGTAACTTCGGAATTAAAATCCGGCAGAAAAACCTTAAAGCGCTACAGAATAAAAGTCTAAATTTTAACTTTTTATTTTCTTTATATCCTCATGCAGTTCTTTTATTATCTCATCCGCCGCTTTTTTAATTTTGTTTTCTACGTTCTCTATTTTACCCTTCAGATGAATCCATGCCTTATCGTGATCGCCCGATGACAAATGATGTAAAAATATTTTTTTGTCGTTTCCCTGCAATTCGGATAGTACGACGTTTAAAACCGTTTGGTGAATATTGGAATCTATAAGAAGAATTAAATGGCGCTTTTCGTCTTGTGACATCTCTATTTTATCCAATTCAATAGTAAGCGAATCTATCGTTACGAGATGGTTATAAAAACTTTTTTTCATATAATTATCGTACATTAATCGGGCCTAAAGGAATTTTGTCTTCTGGATCATCTATAAAAAAATATAAAACCGGTCCTTTTTGTGCTCCGTCAAAACGCTCAAGATAACTCATTACTTCAGGAGATCCTCCTAAATGTTTACCTGTCCAATCCGCTGGGCCCGCATCTCCAATTATAGCAACTACTACTCTTCCATTATTGGGATTAACTACAAGCATTTTTTTATACTTAAAAAAATCAACATATTCTTTAACATGTTCATTAAAACCGGGTGCCAAAAATGTTTGCACTGCAATATAATATTTTTCACGCAAGATATCTTTTTCTGTTAACTGACCATTAGAACTAAAATAACCCCAGGCACCAAGTCCCGGTGCCATACCGGATGAGAAAAATTTTTGAGCATCGGTTTGATTGTCAAAATGGGTGCTCATTGTATCTCCGGAATATCTTGTCAAATGCTGTTCTGCTCCAATATAACCATAACTTCTGTTAAGTCGTATCCCTTGTAACTCCGGAGTAACCCTAAAGCCAAAATGACGGGTAAGAGTTTGCGTAATAACATCTTCCTCGGATGGAGTTAATTCTCTTACCTTACTTGGTAAAACATGAAAAAGATCGGATATTAGAAAAACGCTTTTATCTATAACTTTGGCAAACTCTTGCTGAGAAGCAAAAATCGCTTGGTTGGGAATTGTTTTTGTTACAGTGGGTGTTAGAAGCATTAGGCCGCTAACCGACCCAAGCGCCAACTGTTTTGAATTATCGGAAACCCAATCGACGATATCTTTATGTTTATCCCACAGGTTTTTCTGAAGTTCTTTATGCTTCCCAATCCATTTATCTCTTAAATATTTGTAATTTGATTTTTGTTTTGTTGCCATTTTGAAAGAGGACTATATTAAATATAACATATTCTTGCTATGCTATTTTTAATCTTTTTGTTTGAAGAAGTTGATTAATTCGGCCAGTGGCACTTTTTGTACTTTTTACCTGAACCGCACCAGCAGGGATCATTACGACCTAGTTTTCTCGCGGAGCGAGATCCCGCTTCGCGGGACTTCTGGCTCTGATTATTTGTGTTCCCACTTGACATGTGGGAAGCTGGTTTTGGATTCGTGTTAATCGGAGAGTGCTGTGGTTGCGCGGCAACCTGAATTTTATAAATTCTGTGGACTATCTGATCGTCTATTGCCGCTATCAACTGCTCAAACATTTTAAACGCTTCATTTTTATATTCAACCAAAGGATCCCTCTGCCCGTATCCTCGAAGACCTATACCTTGACGAAGATTTTCAATCGCATCTAAATGATCCATCCATAAATTATCAATTACGGAAAGCATTACAAAACGTTCTACCTGCCTCATTATTTCTACCCCCAATCCCTCTTCGCGTTTTTTGTAAATATCCGATGCGACATTTATTAAAAATGTTTCTTTTCCCAACCCTTCTTTTATTTGTTCAAGCTGATTAATTAACTGTTTTTGAGATACTTCGTCAAACGGGATAATCGTTGAGAATTCGGAAATTATTTTTTCGGATGGAGATTCGTTTTCTTCGTATCCTTGATTTATATTAATATTTACAATCGATAAAATTGTATTATTAATCTTTTCCGTAATTTCATCTTTAATTGCAATCTCACTATCTTTTTCTTTCTGTGCCTCCAGTATTCTTCGTCTTTCCTTATAAATAATTTCCCTTTGCCTATTTAAAACATCATCATATTCAACCAAATGTTTTCTGATATCAAAATTAAATCCTTCAACTTTAACTTGCGCTTGCTCAATTGCTCGGGACACTATCGGGTGCTGCAATGGAACATCTTCCGGCATGTTAAACCTTGTCATTAAATTAGCGATTTTTTCTCCTCCAAAAAGCCTCATTATCTCATCATCTAGTCCCACAAAAAAACGCGATGTGCCGGGATCGCCTTGTCTGCCCGATCTTCCTCTCAACTGATTGTCTATTCGCCTTGATTCATGTCTTTCCGTTCCAATAACATATAAACCCCCAAGTTCCGCAACTTCTTTATGTTTTTCCTCCCATTTTTTCCACTCCTGCGTACCTATTTTTGATCTTCCGTCGTCAAGTTTGGGAGTTTCTCCGCCTAAAATAATATCAACACCACGTCCAGCCATGTTTGTTGCGACGGTAACTGCCCCTATTTCGCCTGCTTTTGAAATAATTTCCGCTTCTCTTTCATGGTTTTTAGCATTCAATAATTCATGTTTTATCCCGCGTCTTCTTAATAACTCGGATACAATTTCATTTTTTTCAATCGATGTTGTTCCAACCAATACCGGCTGCCCCTTTTTATGAGCTGCTTCTATCTCCTGTGCAACAGCGGAAAGCTTTGCACGTCCTGTTTTATAAATAGAATCCGCATGATCAAGTCTGATCATTTGTCTATTTGTCGGAATAACGACAACGTCAAGTTTATAAATCTTATGAAATTCCTCTGCTTCCGTAATTGCTGTTCCTGTCATGCCGCTTAATTTTTCATACATTCTAAAGTAATTTTGAAGAGAAACAGTTGCTAAAGTTTTTGACTCCCTTTGAATTGGGACTCCTTCTTTTGCCTCTATTGCCTGATGCAATCCTTCGGAAAGGCGTCTGCCTTCCATTAATCTTCCCGTAAACTCATCGACCAAAATAACCTGATTATCTTTTACAATGTAATCTTTTTCTTTATGGAATAATGTTCGGGCTTTAAGAGCTGCTTCTAAATGATAAACCGTGTCAAAGTCTCTTTCATAAATATTTGAAACCCCATACATTTTTTCTATTTTCGCGATTCCGTGATCTGTTAAATGAGCAGTGCGCAGTTTTTCGTCAATCTTGTAATCCATATCGGAAGTTAATTTCTCTACGAGATTTGCGTATTCATAGTATTTTTGTGAAGGCTCTTCTTGTGGAGCGGAAATTATATGAGGAGTTCTTGCCTCATCGATTAAAACCGAATCTACCTCATCAACAACGGCAAAATAATGTCCTTTTTGCACAACGTCATTTATACTTTGGGCCATGTTGTCTCTTAAATAGTCAAAACCGAATTCCGAATTGATCCCGTAAACAACATCCGCATTATAAGCCTGTCCTCTTGTAATAGATTTCAAATGAAGTAATCTAAAATCATGAGCAGCTTTATCCGAATACTGCGGATCGTATAAAAAAGATTGTTCGCTAATAATAGATGCTACGGAAGTGCCTAAAAAATTAAAAACCGGCCCCATCCATCCAGCGTCTCTCCTGGCCAAATAATCATTAACTGTTACCAAGTGAACATTTTTACCTGTTAAACTATTTAAATATAATGCCGGAATTGCGGAAAGCGTTTTTCCCTCTCCTGTTTTTTGTTCGGCAATTCGTCCTGTTGATAAAACAATTCCCGCCATTAGTTGAACATCAAAATGGCGTTGTTCTATAGTTCTTTTTGCCGCTTCTCTACATAACGCAAAAGCTTCTGGTAAAATAATATCCAATGATCCACCGTCTTGAATTCGTTGTTTAAACTCTAAAGTTTTTTTAGGAAAATCTTCATCTTTTAGTTTTTTTACCTTTTCTTCTAACGCATTTATTTCGTAAACTATTGGTCTTAGTTTATCTATTTCTTTTTCGTTGGAATCAAAGAGTTTACCGAAAACAGAAAACATAACACCTAATTCTAACACAATTTGAACTTAAAAAAAATCCCCCACCACTGTTGTGGTGAGGGATTACCAACTGATCAATTGGTAATTTAGATTACCAATTTACTTCTTCTTTTTCTTCTTTTTCTTTGCCATGGATTAAATCACCTCCTCTTTCTCTGTTTAATAGAAATCTATTAAAACAGGCAGGATTAAATTAATCGTGAAATATTTTTAAATATTTGTCAAGATTTTTGCCTGCTTCAAAAGAGTAAGTTTAGATTGATATAGCAATAAAAATCACAAAGGCTAAATTACTATTTTTTGTTAATATTTTTAAAAACTTGAGGCTAATTTTTGGAAAAAAATTGAAGCTAATTTTTTGCGATTTTGATAATTAAATTATTTTTTAGGTTTTATTTCGGAAAATCCAGTATATTTTTGAAGAACATCTGGGACTAAAACACTTCCGTCTTCTTGTTGATAATTTTCCAGAATTGCAATAATGGTTCTACCAATAGCAAAAGCAGTGCCATTCAATATGTTTATATATTCTGTCTTAGTTCCCTCTTTATATTTAATGTTCAACCTCCTAGACTGAAAATCAGTAACAGTAGATACCGAAGTAACTTCTCTATATTTCCCTTGACCAGGTAGCCATGCTTCTAAATCATATTTTCTGGCAGCTGGAAAACCCAAGTCTCCAGTACACATCTTTACTAGCTGATATGGAATTCCAAGTGATTTAAATAATTTTTCTTCCAAGGATAAAAGAAACTCGTGTTCTTCATCGTCTTCCCCTTGTTTAACAAGTGACACCATCTCAACTTTATCAAATTGATGTACTCTTAAAATTCCTTTCGTATCTTTTCCGTATGACCCTGCTTCTCTTCTAAATGCTGAAGAAAACCCTACATACCGTCTAGGTAAATCTTTTCCGTTAAATATTTCATCTTTGTGCATTGGCACCAATGAATGTTCTGCTGTGCCAACTAAATATAATGCATGCTCTTCTTTCTCTAAATTATTTCCGCATCTCGGACAAATTTTATCGCTAATAGTAATTTCTTTTTCGCATCTTCTGCAACGAGGATCATAAACCAGATAATAATCTTCATTACCTCCTGCTTGCCAATAGCCAAGACCTTGAGTTATACTCTGTTTTATCAAAACAGGCGGTATAACTGGAATGAAACCTTCTTTTATGAGAGTTTCAAGCGCAAACTGAACAAGTGCAAATTCTAATACTACAGCTTCATTTTTTAGATATGCGAATCGTGTACCGGAAACTTTTGCCGCGCGCTGTACATCTATAATATCCAGGATTTCTCCAAGTTCTAAATGATCGCGCGGAGTGAAATCAAATTTTTTTGGAGTTCCAACTGTTCTTAAAACATCGTTTTCCGTATCGTTTTTGCCTATCTTTACGTCCGGCTTTGCAGGATTGGGAATTTGAAGTAAAAGTTCTTTTAACTTTTCTTCTTTTTCTTTTAGTTTTTTTTCTTTTTCATCAAGCTGTTTTTTGATCTCTCTTCCTTCTTGTATAATCTTTTCCTTATCAACCGCGTTTGACGCGGCTTTTGCATACTTATTTCTGTCTTCGCGCAGCTTTTGAACT
>Ga0209541_10005224_pt1 | contig 22714 bp, 27 predicted proteins | sample RifCSPlowO2_01_FD_184027 | JGI IMG/M metagenome (GOLD analysis project Ga0209541, IMG submission 184027) | Groundwater microbial communities from Rifle, Colorado - Rifle CSP2_plank lowO2_0.1 (SPAdes) (version 2) | ecosystem: Environmental > Aquatic > Deep subsurface > Groundwater | place...
TTTCTGTACTTGGGTTGAGAAAAGCTTAAATAGGTTAAGAATTTGATTGGTGTTAAAGATATGAAGTGATATATTAGTTTAATACAAAGGTCAGTTAAATACAATAAAAAAAAGGTGATATTATGAAATTAATTTTAACGAAGAAGCCAAAGAATGTAACAATTGTAGAAGGTTTTCCTGGATTTGGATTGATTGGGACGATTGCAACGGAATTTTTAATGGAGCATTTAGATACGGAAAAGATTGGAATAATTGAGATGGATGAGATTCCCGCGATGATTGCGGTGCATGATAGCAAAATTATTGAGCCGGTGTCGATTCATTATAATAAAAAGTTTAATTTAGTATTTATTCATGCTATCAATATTGGGAAGAATTTGGCGTGGAAGCTTGCAGATGCAATTATTGATTTGGCGGAGCAGTTGGGGGCGAAGGAAATTATTTCACTTGAAGGCGTGGGGTCACCAAATCCGGATGCGTCGAGAGTATTTTATTATACGACCAAAGATGGCAATGTGGTGAAAAAATTAGAGGGGACGGCGAATCCATTACGTGAGGGGATTGTTGTAGGTGTGACGGGGGCGTTACTGGCAAAGCATATCAAAACACCAATTATTGCGTTATTTGCAGAGGCGAAGAGTAATTTACCTGACAGTAAGGCGGCGGCGGAAATTATTCGAGCATTAGATGCGTATGTGGATTTAGATGTGGATCCCAAGCCGTTACTTAAGCAAGCGATGGTGTTTGAAGAGAAGTTGAAAGGGATTGTTGAAAAAAGTCAGAGAGCTCAGGAAATTCAAGAGGATAAAATGGGGTATGTGGGATAGAACTGTTGTTTCTTTTTTTAATTTTTTTAAATCTTTTTAGTGACGAAGGTTTAGGCATATTTTACTTTGTTTCTTAACATTTTTAAATGAAGTGAGTTATAAGAGAGTTATGGCTGAGATTATTTATAGGCGAGGAAAAGAGAAGGCAGATACGGAGTTTGGTTCGTTGCATATTCGCGGGGATGATCAAGCGGCGAATATTGGGCGAAATGGGCTGGTGTTGGAGTATGAAGTGGAGAGGTTTTCCTGTACGCCTGTGAAAGATGATGCAGGGCAGTATAGTTCTTTTGAGAAGCAGCTGCGGTTTTTGTTTGGGATAGGGCGTGAGAATGGAAAAGGTACGCAAAGTGTGAGGGGGTTGTGTGATAGAATAAATGGGTATAATGAGAAAGGGTTACTTGCGGTTGTGGACTATACTTCGTTGAATAAAGTGGCGTTGGAGTTGTATTGTACGGAGAGGTGGAAAGTTGTGATTGGGAAGGTAAAATGAATTCTAGCAGATAGTTTTTTATTGTTTACTTACTTTTAGTCGAATATGAAAGAATTATTTGTGACACCGCATGTGTTGCTGTGGCGAATTGAGGGGAAGAGTACAGTTATTCGTCTGGAAGATGTGGTTGAGATAAGTGTGCGGTCGTTAGGGGAGAAGGAGAGGAAGTATTTTCGGGAGCAGACGTTGTTTAATTTAATACGAGATAATGGTATTACAAATGGAAGTTATCAGTGGAATGGCGAGGATGAGGCAAGGGAGTTGGAATTTTATATGGTTTGTAATAGTTCAGGGGAGTTATTGAAATCAGTGCCGTATTCACAGATTGTGACGCCGTATCAGCGGGTGGTGTTGCTTGAATCAAAAATTGCAGATGAGGTACGAAGGGATGAGTATATTTGTGATCTACGTCGAGAAATTGCGTTATTGGAGATGCCAGGTGTGTCTTTGCAGGTGTATGCTGTACCTGAGGAAAAGAATTTATTTGATGGGGTGAAGATATTTCTGTCTGCGGAGTATGATGTGAAAGCGAATGTGGCGGTTGCAAGGAAGGGTGTGGGGTGAATTATTTTTAGATTAATTAGGGTTAGTTGTATCTTATTTGTTTTATTTTGGTTTGTTTTATTTTGATTGTTATATTGAGCTTTATTTATAAATATTTTGTTAAATTCACTACTATTTAATAGTTTCAAGCGAAAGGTTTATAAATAGTATTGTGATGTGGGTTTATAAATGACATTAGAACAAGTTCTGCGGGGGAGAAAAGCGACATATTTTTGTGCTAGTCCGGAATTGCAGCAAACGAATGATGCGACGGTACAAACGGGGAGATCATTACGACGGCGAGCGTTTGATGTGAATAATACAGATTCTGGATTCTATATTAAATCGTGGATGGATAGGACAATACAACGGTGCAGATATGAATCTGTTGCAACGACTATGTTGATGAAAAATGGAGGGCATCAAAATATATTGTTACCAACGGAAATAATTGAAAATTATGAGGGGAAGCATTTTGTCTATCCCTATATGAATGGGGTTACGTTAGATGATTATATTAGAAATACGCCTTGTGAGCGAGATTTTAATAAAATATTGTATGTGTTAGAAGAGGTTGCGAAAGGATTGAAACACGTGCATGCACAACAAGTAGTGCATCGGGATGTAAAGCCAGGGAATATTTTTTTGAGAAGTGATGTGGATAGGCCGTATGGATTTACACCAGTTGTTTTTGATTGGGATGTGGCAGGAGATATGAATGAAAGGGGTAATAATGTTCTGTTTAGTGGGGAGGTGGTTGGTACACCGGCGTATATGGAGCCATTACAATGTGAGGGAGGGCGACTTACTACTGAATTTGATTCGTATGCGTTGGGATTTGTGGTGTATCAGATGTTTGATGGGCAATTACCTATTGATGAATCTAACGTGAAAACAGCTATGGATGTGATGAAGTTACAAATCAATAGTTACCGACGGCCGTTGCATAGTGATGGGATTCCGCAAGCGGTTGCAAACGTAGTTGATAGGATGGTTAAGCGAAATAGAAATGAACGGTATATGGGTTTATCAGCGATGGTTAGTGCATTTCGTGAGGCGATCAGGGTTAGTGAAGTAAGTGCGATGAAAGATACCAATAATTATAAAGCGGGAGTTGGGGGTGTAGGGGTATGATTGATTTTAAAAATATATGCTTTATACCATGGATAGTCTTCAATTAACGCAATTACTTGCACAATATGAATATGGGCAGTTTAACGTAGTAGATACTCAAATTAGTTGCAATCCGTATACAAAACAAATAAAATTTTCTCCTCTGTATCGTCATGGTTCAAAACTAACTCAAGGTTCTTGTGGTGAATTGATGAATGCGGCTTATTTTGAAATTAGAGAAAAATATCCTTCTGTCCATATCACGAGAGCTTTAGGAACTGAACCTACTTTTTTTAAATCGCCTGGATCTAGACATTATTTTTTATTAGCGAGTGATGGTGATTTAATGGATGGAGAAGATTACGTTTCTTGGCCAGGGGAGATTGAAGAGGTTGTGGCACAAAATCCGTTCGTTGTTGATCCTTGTTTTCAAAAAGTTGTTTCTTTCTCTGATTCGGGATATCAGATAAAACAGTTATTTAATCAAGGATCTAAGGTGTATCATTCTAATGTTGCAGTTTTACCTAATAAGTCTGGATTACCTCTTGCGGTTGATTCACTGGGAAGACTTGTTTGTCTTGGGGCAGATTTTAATTTCTTTCCGGCACTTACTATTGGTGTACATAATCCTGTAAATGATATGTACCTCACTTATGGGTTAAATTCTACAACTCTTGAGGATTTATTTAAAGAGGAACCAAAAATATTAAGCTGTATAGATATACTTAGGCAGAAAGAAATAGTGAGAACAACAGAAGATTTTAGGGTAGTAGGAGATATTGTTGTTGAATAACTGTTTGGTGTGCTTTTCACTTTTTAATTATTTCTTAAATATTTTATTCTTTAATATTTTAGCTAAAAATTAATAGTTTTATGGCTCAATTATTCTTAAACTTCTGATTAATACTTAAATGTTTTAGTCTTAAATAATTTAGTGTTTAATTGAACTTTTTGTTTATCTGGAAGAAGAGGGATTCGTCGATGATTGGTTTATGGGTGCCTTGGTAGAGTTTATTTCTATACTGGATTTTGCCGATATAGGTGGGGTTTTTGATGATTTCATAGTAGGTTGAGGTGGGGAGGTGGAATTGGGCGCAGATGTCTTTGTAAGATATGCCTGCTGCGGCCATTTCGAATATTTCTTTGACGATTTTTGCTTCAGTTGGGTCGATTGTGAGTTTGCGTTGGTCGTTGTAGGTGTAGCCCAATGGTGCGCGGTTGAGGGTTTCGCCGGAGGAGATTTTTTTGTCGAAAGCTAATTCGACGCGTTCTTTGACCATGCCACGTTCGAGCTGAGCGAATACACCAATGATTTGAAAGAAGGCTTCACCCATGGCAGTTGTGGTGTCTATCTGTTCGGTAACTGATGTGAAGTTGATGTTTTGGGCTTTGAGGTGTTCGAGGGCGCTGATGAGATCTTGGAGTTTTCTGGAGAAGCGGTCGATTTTGTAGACGAGCAAGATGTTGAGTTGTTTGATCCTTGCGTCTTCAAGCAGATCTTTTAAAGCAGGTCGGCTGAGGGTGCCTGCGGAGTAGCCGGCGTCGGTGTAGATTTTGAATACCTGCCAGCCACGGGCTTTGCAGTAGGCCTGGCAGCGATCGATTTGGGCGTCAATAGAAATACCTTCTTTGGCTTGTTCTTCGGTTGAGACGCGAACATAGATGCCTACTTTAGGCGTTTGGGGTGGGTCTTGAGATGAATTTAGGGCGGTCTTTGAGGTGTTAAGGGGGATTTTAGGGGTTTGGAATAAGGATTTTTGGGTTGCAACCATTGTATCACTTCTTTTTTGATGATATAGCTCTTCCAGTAAGGGTTCCCTTGGCGGAATGGATGGAGAGCCTTATTGGAATGGAAAGAGTTAGAATATATAAATGTTGCGTTTTGAGTGGTTTTTGGGCCTTTTGAGGATTTTTTTTGGTTGAAAAAGTAGAGACGGTTTAGGTCTAAAAGTTTTAAGTTATGGTTGAATTGTTTAGAAGTATACGTTGAACATATACTGGTCCGTTACACAGATATCCAATGATTTTTGACTCCATCTGTAGTTGAGGTCAATACCTTGTTCTCTTAGTTGATCGTGTTTGGTTTGCTGGCTTTTTGGGAAGAGGGTTTTGAAGGGAGTATTTGAAATGATTTCTGCAAGGCGAGTGTGTTTATATTGAGGGAGATCGAGTTCGGAAAAAGAGATTAAGCCTGTGATATTTTTGTATTCCACATCCATAAATACAAATGAGTCGGGATGTTCAGCTGTTCCTCTAAATATGGCATATTTGTGGACATCGTTGGGGATGTAGCGGCGTTGGATGGCGAGTTTTCTTGCAATTTTGTCTTGGTACGATCTTATGTGGGATTCTGGGAGCCAACTTGTTTCAATTGATAGAACTTTGTGTAAAGGGATGATAAAATCGTCTATTTGGACTTTGTTGTGGTCTAGGGAGATTATGTCCATATATTCCAGTAGGTGGGTGAAGAGTTTATAATTATTTCGTCTTAAAGTTTTAAGAATTAATTGTAATTTTTATTATTTGAGTTGTCTAAAACTTTTAAGAAAGAGTTAAATTATTTAAAATTTAGTGTTGTCTAAAATATTTAAGCATCAATTGAATTGTCTGTAAATTATATTGCTCTAAAAGTTTTAAGAAATGATTAGATATTAAATTATTTTTCTAGTCTACATTATTTAAGAATTGATTAATAATTATGTCTTTATTTGGGGTTATTTTAGGTCACAAGCTATTTAAATAAACAAGTATTAGAGGGGGGAATGGAACAAGCCTATATTCGAGCATTAGGAGGGAGATTAGAGAGGGGAGGGTTTTATACGTTAGGTGAGCAAATATGTTCTCTACGACGATTGGAGTATGGGCTGCATGAGCTGGGGCGAGCGGGGGAGGGCCACGTGAATGTTGTTGCGGCGGTGATGTCTGAATGTGCTGATACCAAGCGCATTGTAGCCTATACGACGCAAATAGCGTATGCGAATATGTTTTTACGGGGGTTGGATGATGGGGGTGAACGACGACAAATATATGATAGTGTAGAGCGGGTGATGGAAGAGGAGGGGTTTTCTCGTCGACAAAAATTTGTGTTTATCTCGGGTGCGGCGTTGGAGAATGTGCTTGGGAATTTAACGGGGTTGTTGCAGAGGGGATTGCGAGAGCAAGATCGTCTTATGGACTATATGGTGAATGTGATGTGGACGTATGGCGTGGGTGGGTATGTGGTTGAGGTGGCTTCTCGAGCACAGATGTCGGAGGTTGGACGATTTGCGGCGAATGTTAGAAAGTTAGAGGAGATTGTGTAATTTGTGGAGAAAAGAGTTAGAATTTTATTCTTCTGTATTGTTCTCTCTAATTCACATCAAATTTAGGTTTTTGTTTGGTTTGGTTGATCAAAATAACATCGCAGTATTGGTGTTGCAGGTGTTCGATGTCTGCGGGGGTGAGGATATTGTTTTGTTGAAATTGGGGTTCGGTGGAATGGGTGACGTAGAGGTTGTGGGAAACTGATTTGTAGGGGAGGTTTTCTGCTACGAGCTGACTTTGTGGAGCGAGGGGAGAGAAACGCAAAGAGAAGCCGTTGTGATAGACTTTAAGAAGTTGGTCTAAAGTTGCGTCTTTGAGTGCTTTGTTTGTGGTTGAGAGAACATGGTAGACTTTTTTTTCTGGTGAATTACGGACTTGGATTTCAAAGTAGGGGTGTTGTTGTTTGATTTTTTCCCAGAGGGTTGTGTGGTTCATTGGTGTGAGGAAGATGTACTTTTATTCTTTAAAATGAGGCCTATTTATAAATATTTTTGTTTGTTGTTACTTTTAAATGATTATTCTAGAAAAGTTTATAAATGGTGGTCTTTTTAGGGGTAGTATGGGATTCAAACAATTTTCATTTGTTCAAGAAATCTACCGGTCTGTACGTGCTCCAGAGCGTTTATCTGTTTCTGATGTTGAACGTTTTCTGCGACCGTATACTAATTTGGATGCTCTCTGTGTTCCCATAGATGAAATTGGTACGAGGGGATGGTTTGAAGAGTTGAAGATATGTCCTACTGCTGAGAATAAGTTTAGAATAACAGGGCGTTATGTTCAGCAATATAACTGTGGTTTTAGAGAGAGGTATACAGGTATTTGGCAACCGACGAAACCAACGTATGTTTCTATTGATGTTTTAGTTTGAGAGGGGAATTATGGCAGATATTCGACGATTATCGTGGCTTATGTCGCGGGAGAGAACGATTGAAGATGTTGCTTCTGGCGATATATCTTTAGTTGTGAAAGCGTTGGTTGATGAGCAAGCGATGCGGCCAAAGTTAGTGCAGGAATTGGGGAGATTTCCGCGGGTTTTAGTGGAGTATATTGGTGCATCGGAGTATACGAAAGAGCGATTAGGGAAGTTTCATGCTCGTTCTGAGAGTTATTTTTCAGGTGGTAGTTATGGAGATTGTATTAAATATTTTTCAAAACGTAAAGATAAGGGTGCTGAATTGCTGGCGCGCAAATGTCGCTATGCGACGCAATTAGTAAAGTTGTTTGATTTTTATATGGAGAAGGGGATTGGAAAACGATTTACACAGTCTTATATGGTGTATGATACTGATGCACGAAAAGATGATTCTATACATAGAATGGGAATGCAGTTAGTGAGAGGAGTGAGAAAGCGTTATGATATCTCTATGGAGGATATTGTTGGGATTGTGGCGGATGTGCGGCCAGCGATACGAGAGTATTATTGTTCGCCAGAACAGCAGTATCAACGTCGAGGAAATGTGGCGTTTTTGGATTTTGGGAAGAAGTAATTTTTAAAAAGAAGTTTAATGAAGTGAGTTTGAAAAATTTAGTACATTTGTTGAGTTTCTTGTGTTGGTTTTGGATTATATAATAATCCAGTCATAAATGCGACAGGTACTAAGGAATGGCCAAGTAGTTCAGTTGTGAGTTTATGGGTGAGGGTGCGAGGTTTGAGTTCGTATTCTAATGGGAGATGAGCATGAGAAAGATGGGCGATGATGCGATCAAGTCGGGATTCTGGGGAAATATCAGTTACAAAGCTGCGTAGTTGTTTACCCCAGAGGTAGTATTGTTCGAATATTTGGGTGGTGTCTTTGATGAATGCGATGGTTGGTTCGTAGGTCATTTTTGGTACTTGGATATATTACGGATTTAAAAAGGTTATGACATAAAATGTGTGAGGTGTACTTTTCTGCAACGTTCTTTACATAAAGTCTAATTAACATCAATTTTAGGTTTGAAAGTTTGTTCATTTATTAAAATGACATCGTAATTTTGTTGAAGAATTTGTTCTAATTTCTTTTCTTTAATTATGCTTTGTGGGCTAAATTGTAAAGCTGATGATTCAGAAATATATATTGTTCCTTGTTGTGATTTATAGGGTAAATTTTTGGCTATAATAAATCCTTGCGGTTTTTGTTGAGAAAAACGTAGAGAGTATCCTTTGGTATATGCAAGCATGATTTTTTCCAGCGGCATTTCTTGAAGTGCGAAACCAGAGGTTGACATAATAGTGTAACTTGTCTTTTTCCTCTCACATTCAACTTTTATTTCATAATACGGATGACTTTTTTTTACATCATTCCAGATGCATTCATTCGGAGACATAATAAAACCTCAAGTAGATATTTTTATTTTAAAAAATCTTGTAAGTTAAAGAAAAAAAACTAAAGTAATCGTTTTTCCACAACATTCCAATCTATTGCATTGAAGAAAGCTGCGATGTAGTCTGCGCGTTTTAAATTGTAATCAATCATAAATGCGTGTTCGAAGACGTCCATGATTAAGAGCGGGGTTGTGCCGATCAAATGGCCGACGTCGTGTTCGTTGACCCAGATGTTGAATAGTTTGTCGGCTTCTGTATCATAACATAATACTACCCAGCCGATGCCTCTCATTGCGCCGACGGCTTTAAATGCGGTCTGCCAGTTTTCAATTGAGCCAAATTGTGAGATGAGTTTTTGGGCGAGTTTGCTTGTTTGTAGTAGTTGTGTACTACTACTCTTCATGTTGCCAAAGTACAATTCATGCAGGCGCATGCCATTAAATTCCCACCCGAATCGGCGTTTTAATTCAGCGAATTCAGGGGTTGATGCTTTACCATCTTTGACTAAGGCCATTAATGTGTCGAACAATTTATTTGTATTTGTGACGTAGCCCTGGTATAAAGTAAAATGGTTTTGTAAGAGTTGATTACTAAAACCTGGCGTTCCTAATAGATGGTCGTAATTTTTATTGATGTATGTCATGGGGGTTACCTCTTTTTTTCTATTTCCTCTCTCTTTCCTCTATCTCTTTGAGACTTTTAGCATAATAAAATACATGTTGTGTCTTTTTTATATCGTTCTCATTGTACTCTTCTTTAATTAATACACAGTCATTTTTTGTTCTGGGATCCATGCGTAGAACTATTGCTTCCGTTTCTTTGTATGGTGTTTCATCTCTCTTTGAAATTAGTGCGACTTTCCCAAAAGAAATAGGGTTATATCTCAATACTTGAGCCATCTCTAACACTTTTGACAAACTACTCTCTGATGTGCGTAAAAATTCGGCATTTGCTTCAATTAAATACGTCTCAATGCTCATATTTTTCCAACTAAATCTAATCCTGGTTTTAGTGTTTTGCTGCCTGGCTGCCAGTTTACGGGGCAGACTTCGCTACCATGTTCACGGACGTATTGGGCGGCTTTTAACTTTCTTAGGATTTCTAGAGTTGATCTGCCGATGCTGTTGTCGTGGATTTCATACCATTTGACGTTGCCGTCGGGGTCGATGATGAAGGTTGCGCGGTAGCTGAGGCCTTCGTTTTCTATATATGTGCCGTAGGCTTTGCAGATGTTGCCAGTTGGATCGGCCAACATAGGGAATTTGATTTTAGCGATGGTTGGGGAGTTGTCATGCCAAGCTTTATGGACGAAGACGGTGTCTGTGCTGATAGAGAGGACTTCGGTGTTGAGTTTTTTGAATTCTTCGTAATGGTCGGCAAAGTCGCCTAATTCGGTGGGGCAGATGAATGTGAAGTCTGCAGGATAGAAGGCGAGAACGACCCATTTGCGTTTGAGGTCTTTTAATTTTACTTTTGTTTCTTTGCCGGCATGATAAGCTTTGGTTTCGAATTGCGGTGCTAGTTGGTTAATTTTTACGGTATTTGTTGTTGATTCCATGGTTGTGTTTTCCTCGCTATTGTGTTTGTTTTTCTGTTGTTTATGTTCTGTTTTTAGAATGTGATTTTTGATAGGTTTTTACTCTTATTTATTGGGAATGAGAGGGTTTAATAAATGTATCGAAAAAAATTCGATTTTTTCGGAACCTCCCAAAAACTGTTGTTTTTGATAGGTTATGGTATGGAAGTTTAAAGAGTGTTAGAATTAGGTGTTGGTTCTTGTTCGGCTACTTGTTGGACGTGGGAGTAGAGGGTTGTGAGACGGGATTCAAGGTCTTGTGGACAGCGTTGAAAGCCAGGCATTTTATACCATTCGTTTGAGCGAACATGATATTTTTGTTGACTTGAAAGTTGGAAGCGTTCTATGAACGTTTCTGGAAGTGGTTGGACAACGACTTCATAGGTGTTTTGAACTAGCATGCGTCTGGCGCTAAGGAGTTTATATTTCATGGGAAGCTTGATTTTGAAGAAGGGGGTTTATATAGGTTGCTGTTTTGTGTACTTTTGTGTTCTAGAAATATTTTTTTATTTTTTTTTGTTTGAGAAGATGTTGTGCAAGTTTTAGGCTAGTAATTGCTAGGATAATACCAAATATAATTCCCACTATAATGTCAGTAGGGTAATGCATGCCGTTATGCAGACGGGAAAAGCCGATTAGAATGAGAATAGGAATGCTAACAAATATTGTTTTACGATAGAAATAGAAGAGGATGGCGCTGAGGGTTACGGTAAGAGTGGTGTGTATAGAGGGAAAGGAGGAGTCGGTGTAGGGGTGGCCGATAGGTTCTATTTGTGGATCGATAAGATAAGGGCGAAGACGTTCGTAGCCTACTATGGAGGTGGTTTCTTTGATGAGGATTTGAGCGATGAAAAGATTGAGAATAATTGCTAATACGAGTATGAAGATGATTTTTCTGGCATTTTTACGGTCGATGAAGTATATTATACCACAGATGAGGAGAAAGAAGGGAAGAAGGAAGAGTTTACTTGAGAGAATGAGGGAAAAAGTATTTAGTTCGGGGTTGAAGAGTTTATTAAAGTAAGTTACAATGGCAAGTTCTTTTTTCTGTTGCTTAGTTTGTTGTTCAAATGTTTCTTGGTAGAGTAATTGAACAGAGAATTTTGGTTTTTGCCAGGATGTACGTAGAGCAGTTACGTCTTTTTCTTGAGCAGTTTGGGTGTATTCGTTTGCTTCAAGATAAATGACTAGGTCAAGTTGCTGTTCAGGGGTGTTATATTCTGTATCGAAGGCTTTGATCATGTCGTTTGGTGTAACAATAGGACGTCCGGCCATGTAAGTTAGGTTGTAGTGTACACCTTTGGTTTGAGTATTTGGCAGATAGGCTTTATAGACTAATTCTGAGCACACTACTGTATCATCGGTTGAGAAGTCAAAGTTGAAATCATAAGGTTTACCGTAGTTGTTAAATGCAATCAAAAGTGCATTTAACTTTTCTTGTTTGGTTAATTTTGGACGAAGGACGGCTAAAGAGTCGGCACGGCCGGATTCTTCAATTGATTCTAACACAACACCTTCGCCGATGGCTTCGATTGTGCGAAATTGATACTTCTCGTGGTGTAATTTTTGGTGGTCGAGGTATAATTGGGGGTAGTGTTGGTGGATGTATTCTTTAAATGAGGTGTTGAAAAGTGGGGGGGCGGTGTCTTGGAAATAGGTGTCTATTTCATCTAACGTTCCAGTATATATTGCGGCGTGGGTCCAATAACCGGGCTGGCCGGCGTTGCTGATATACCAATTGCGGCGTTGGATGAGGATGTCACCGGGTTTGAGCAGTGTCGAAAGTTGTTGGGCTTGTTCTAGAGAGATAAAATTTTCGTGGCGAGCGGTTAAACGAGTATCTCCCATATAGTTTGCAACTTTTGTTTGCACGGGCATCCAGGATTCCATGGTGTTTTTTTCAAAGAGATCGGCGAGGCTTTTTCTGCCAAGCGTAAATGAATAATCAACATCGTTGAGTAATTGGTAGTATTTTGTTCTTGAGTTGTCTTTGAGGTAGATGTAATCAGGGTGAGTTTGAGGAGGAAGAGTGGTATAATGCAGGTAGGTTTTTCCAGCGTTAAGCATGATGATGTTTTTGGGATAATTGAGGCGTTTTTTGAGGTAGTAATAGACAAATGATTGGTCTAATTGGTTTGATTTTTCATTTAACACGGTTTCGATATATTTGTTGTTGTTGACTTCTTTTAAAAAATCGAAGGTGAGTTTATATTTGGTGATATAGGCGCTGTAGCCGATGAGGAAGGCTTGTTGGTGTTCCTCTTTGTGGTCAAATATACTTATTTGATAAAATGAGCGGTAGTCGTTGATGAGTAAATCTAATGCAATGAGATGATCGAGCAGGGTGTTGAATTGGTAGCGGATTTGTTCTAACGTTTGAGTATCGGTATTGTCAAGGGTTCTTTGGCTGAGCTGGAGTTGTTGGATGGATTGGATATTTTTTTCGGATGAATCGAGGAGTTGGAGCAGGTAGATGCGATCTTGATCTAATTTTGTGTTAAGCTGCGCGATGTCAGTTTGTGAAAGCGAGGTTTGGGCTGCGGGAAAGATGATGATGAGTGCGTATAACACGAATAGAAATGTGAATATTCCAGCAATGGTGAAAATGTGGCGATGAAAGAAAGTATATTTGGGATTTTTTTTGATGTGGTTGCGTGTTTTTTTATAGAGGAGAGGAAACGCGAGGAAAAGCCAGGAGAGAACGTAGAGGGTGAGGGCGACACGGCGGTGATATGGATAGAAGATGCGAAACGCGAGAATAAAAATACTTACAAGGATGAGAGCAAAATGAGTTAGTGTTAGTATGAGGCCTCTTTTTTTGAACATCTTGAATATATGTAAGAAGGTAAAGTATTTAAAATGTGTGGTGAGGATGTTTTTATCTTTTACGAGTATTTTAGGTTTGCAAGTAATTGAGTTATATCTTTATATTCCATACATTTGTGTTGATAACAATCTTGGATCTTTGGAGCATATAGTTGCATGCAATTACTGGGAAGATGCTGCCATTGAATGGGATGAGGGAGATGGATGATATGTGCATGGTTCATGAGAGTTGTGAGGTTATAAAAGTCGTGTTGGAAAAGCTGTTTATACTCTGCTGTGATGATATATTCTTTTTCAAGAATTATTTCTGCTCTTTGTTTGGCCATTACGGCGAGTGATGTGCTTGAGGGAGTAGGATGATCATAGGTTTGGGCGGGAATTTCTATGAAATCGGTTGTTATACTTTCTTGCCACTGTTTTGGTTTGAGTTTATGTTGGAATTTTTGCAATTGAGTATACAATGTGGCAATTATGTCTTTATATTCCCCTGTGTCTTCATATAAATACGTTGCAAATAAAAGTAGAGCGGCGTAATCTTCCAAAAATTCGCCGGGTTGGAGTTTTCTTTGATAGGAGCTGTGATGTAGTTTTTCTTGGGAATAGTGTTCTTTGAGAATGGTGTTGAATAAAAGCTTGGCTTTGACTTTGGCGATACTATTACTGCAATGTCGATAGGCCATGAGAAAGCCAATGCCGAGCAAAGCATTCCAACTGGTAATATATTTTTTATCGGTAAAGGGTTGTGTTCTTTTTTTGCGCAGTTGCAATAGTTTTTGTTCAATTTCTGGAAGAAAGGTATTAGTTTTTTTGATGAGATGAATCTTACTTTCAAAGTTTGATTCTAGGGTGTATACTTGTTGAAGTTGTGAAAATTCAGGTTTCGTTAGATGTTGCTGTAATTCTGTTATGTCCCAGATATAGGTACTACCTTCGTGATGGTCGGTGTCGGCATCGTGAGCAGCGTAATATAATTTATTGGCGTAGCTGTCTTCTAAACAGGTTATTATTTTTTCGGTGATTATTTTATGCTCTGGTTTTTTGAGGATTTTATAGGCTAGACTATACACCCACAAGTGCATAGCTTGGTCATAGAGCATTTTTTCAAAATGAGGAATCGTCCATGATTCATCAATGCAGTAGCGATAAAATCCGCCTTGCAGATGGTCATGCAAGCCTCCGGTTGCCATTACCTCTAGAATTTTTTCAAGAATAGTTTTAATCTCTTTGTCTTTGTGTTGTTCATACCAAGTTAACAAAAATAATAAAGTGTTATGCGGTGGAAATTGTGGACCTGAGTTAAATCCAGTTCCGGTAAAATTATTTTTGATTACTTCAATGAGTTGTTGTTCTTCAACAGATTCTGTTGTATGGGTATGTGGATGGTAGGTTGGGATTTTTTTATTTTGTTGCTGATTGGATAGTTGGATGTGTTGGAGTATATCTAAAAATCCAGGTAAGCCATATTTTGGCGTGAGGGGGACATAAGTTAGGGCGAGAAATGGTTTTTGATCTGGGGTTAAAAATACATTGAGCGGCCAGCCACCGTGTCCGTTTGTTTCTTGCATAAAGTGCATCAAATATTGATCGATATCTGGGCGTTGTTCTTTATCGACTTTTATGCAAATGAAATGCTGGTTGAGAAAATTAGCTATTTCATTGTTTGAGAAGGATTCTTTGGCCATGACATGACACCAATGACAAGTGGCGTAGCCTACTGATACGAGGATTATTTTATTATTTTTTTTGGCGTGTTCGAGTACTTCTGTTGACCATTCTTGCCAGTGGATAGGATTCTCTTGATGCTGTTGTAAGTAGGGTGATGAGGATTGGTCGAGGTTGTTTTTATTGAAGTTGATCATGATTAGGTGTATTATGATTTGTGGTATTATTCTACTGCAATGTTTTCAATAAATTCAATTTCTTTTTCTGTAAGATTAAAATCAAGTGCGAGATCTTCTTGCATATGTTTTTGATTGGTTGTTCCGGTTAGTGGGATCATACCTATTTGTTGTGAAAATCTGAAGATTATTTGAGTTGGGGTTTTGGTATATTTTACTGCGATTGGTTGTAGTTGGGGCAGCACAAAGGAGTTTGCGGTGAGTAGCGAAAAGCCTTGGTAGATTATATTTTTGTCTTTGCAATATTCTCGTATTTGCTTATCCCAGGCTGATTGCGCATAACATCTATTTTGTACGAAGGTTGGTTTTATGGTTGCGTTTTCATATAATTGTTGAAGTTGTTTGAGATTAACATTACTAATGCCAAGATAGTGTATTTTCTTTTCGTTGTGGATTTTTTCCATTTCTGTCCAAACTTGCAAATCGGCTGGGGTTAATTCGTGACGTGTTAAGGGGCCGTGTAAGATATAGGAATCGATATAGTTTGTCTGCAAGTGTTGGAGTGAGCTTTCAAATGATTGGCGAACTTGAGTGGGATAGTCTTTGTTTGGGTCGTAGGGAAGTCTGTGGTCTTGGCCGCCCACATAGGTAAATTTGGTTTGGAGAAAGAGTTGGCTGCGAGGGATGTTGCTTTTAATAATCGCATTGCCGACAGCTGCTTCATGATAATGTTTTCGTTGGTTAGCGGTGTCTATTGCTTTGAAACCTGTTTTAAGAGCGGTGAGAACTAACTCTTCTGTTGCTTCTTCTTTCCAGGCGGTGCCGTAGATGATGGAGGGGGTGATCATGGTTTTAAGTTTAGGTAGAAATTTAAAAAAATGATCTGTTTCTTATTAACTTTCTTTTTGTAACCGTACTTTGACTTTTTCTGTTTTGAATTGCAGTGGGAATTCTTGCTGATAGGGAATATTATATTTTAAGGCGAGTTCGGCTTTGTATAATTCTTTGCCTAAATAGCTGGCGTGTTCGAGTTTGGTGATGAGGTTGTTTCTGATGATGGTGTGATATATTTCGGATGCGTATTTACCTGTAATTTTTTTGATGATGATATGTTTATAGTTGGTTATTCCTACTTCGATAGTGTTTGTTTTACGGTTGATGCGAATCAAACAGTAACCTTTGGGATCGGGATGCCATTCTTTGATGGGGTCGTAGGAGGATTTGAGAGTTTGTTCTATTTGTTGTGTTTGTTTGAAGAATTTGTACTTGGGTTGTGTCATTTGAGAGGGGAAAGGGGGGTGTTATTTATAATGGTTGTGATGGGATATGGAGATTTGAGACAAGTGTTATGATTCTAATTTTATTTTTTCTGTGGGGACTTTATAACAGCAAATGAAGATGATTCCGGTGATAAAAATGGTGAGGGAGGCTAAGATGATTGGTAGTTTTGCGCTGAAGGCTAAGGAAAAGCCGGCAATGAGGGCAGGGATGGCTTGGGAGAGGGCTAACATTGATTGTTGGATGCCAAAGATTTCGCCTTGGGAGGATGGGTCAACGGAGTTTGAGGTTAATGTTGAGAGATTTGGAGGAGTGAAGCCGAAGGTGAGTGCGTTTAACGGGATGATGAGGTAGAGATAGATTGGATTTGTGGGAATGAGGTAGAGGGCGATGATTACTGAGACGGCGAGGATGGAGTAACGCAGGATTTTTTCTGGTGCGAATTTTGTGGAGAGGTGGCGGACAACGATGCCTTGGCTGATGGCGATCCAGATGCCTAAGTAGGCGAAGATATGGCCGATCTGAACTGCGGTGTAATGAAATTGATCGTATAAGTATATTTGAAAGAATTGGGTGAAGAAAGCCCAGCCGAAGTTCATAAGGAAAATGATGATGAAAAGGATGCGAAGTTGTTTTAATTGAAATGCTTTTTTGATGTTGCGCAGGCCTTGCAGAGGATGGAGGGTTTTACTTATTTTTTCAGAGAGGGTTTCATGAAGGAAGAACGTGACGAAGAGAATGTTGAGTAAAGTTAGGATAAACGCGAACCAGAATGGGGTTGCGTTGTTGAACCAAGAGATTAATGAAGAGTCGGTTAAGGTGCCGCCCAGAAATGGACCGATGATGAAGCCCAAACCGAAGGCGACGCCAATCATGCCAAAGTTTTTTGTTTTTTGTGTTCCAGAGCTGATATCAGCGATAGCGGACATAACAACAGAGATATTGCCGCCGGTAAGACCGTCGATGATGCGACCGATGATCAATAACGCAAGTGAGTGGTAGATGATGCCTAGTGCAAATAAGACATATCCTAGGGCAGTGCCGATGAGTGAGAGAAGAAGAATTTTTTTTCGGCCATGGCGATCAGAGAGGATGCCTAACAATGGAGCGCTGAAGAATTGGCATAACGGATAGATGGCGATGAGTAGACCAAGCATGAAGGTTTTAGTTGCGAATGATGTGGTTGCAGGAAAGATATCTGTTTGAAAGAAAAGTAAGGGGAGAATGGGTATGATTATGCCAATGCCAATCATGTCGATGAGCATGATACTGAATAAAGTGGGGAAGGTGTATTTGTGAGGTTGATTTGACATTTAGTAAAGAGGTTTAGAAAGAATTTATAAGATTTTGGGGTGGAATCTGTGAGTTCTAAAAAAAGTTACCGCTACATTTTATTTTACTTTGAGAGATGTGTAGAACTAACTACGTTTCAAAAAGCGGGGATTTGCCGTTCGGTGATTGTTGATACCACTTTTGAGCATAGGCTGCTAAATCCCAGCCATCAAAGGGAAATTCTACTTTATCATGTGGTTGAATATGCCCCTGACAGTGACCGGTTAAGTCATATGTCTCTTTTTCTTGCGGTGATAAATCATCCCTTCTGTTGCATGCTTCGTCAGGAAAGCTTTTATAACTACAATAGATAGTTTCTGTTTCTGGTCTTAGATTGAGTCGTTTTATAATTGTTTCCAGAGGCAATATTCTTCCTTTGTCTGAGATGATTGCGTGACAGGCACTGGTGAGTCCTTTTTGTTCTGATTTATACGCACATCGTACTCTTCCAGCTAAATCTGTCACAACTCTTTTATGAGATTCGTTTGTGGGACAGGTTTCATGCTGGGTATAGGGAAGTTCGAGTGCTTGATTCATTTCTTCTCTTTCTTTTTTTTGCCATAACATGGTAAAATTTTCTGGATTTTGCTGCATCCAGTGTTGGATAAAGCCAATTAGTCCTCTTATGTTCATTTCATACATCACTGTTGTTTGACTTCCCCACCTACTATTTTCTAAACACGCACCAAGATATTTGCCTCTCATGTTATCATCTGTCATTAAGAATTTTGCCCGTTCGCTTGGTACTGTACCTGATTTCTCTAAATACGGTTTTTCTCTTTCTTGTTGAGTGAGTTGCATGATGTATTGAGGGCGGTTAGATGATTATAAAGATTTGGCTTTTTAGAAATATATATTTTAAAGATTTTTGAGGGTAGTATTTATATCATATTTTTTGGGCGATTTTGGTTTTAAAAAAGTTATCACTACATTTTATATTATTTTAAGAGATGTGTAGAACTAACTTTATTGTTTATATCTACAAATATTTTGCCATGTCTTGCAATATTTCGTAGCCGGCTTGGAGTCTTGCTTGCGAGGTTTTTGGTGCAGTTATCGCACGGCCCACAACGAGAATGGTTGAGCCGTCGAGAACGGCGTTACCAGGTGTGAATACGCGTTTTTGATCGGAACCGGCGGGGGTGTTTGGGCCTTGAATACCAGGGGTTACGTACATGAATTGTGCAGGAAGTTGATGTCTGATATAGGAGAGTTCAGCCGCTGAGCAGACAATGCCATCTAGGCCTGCGGCGTTGCTTTGAGTTGCGAGATGTAAGACGTATTCTTCAACTGAGCCGTGGACTTTGAGTTGTTCGTTTAATGTTTGTTGATCAATACTGGTTAGAAGTGTGACGCCAATAATTTTTGGTACGGGGGTGTTGTATTTTTGGGAGCCGTTTTGTGCGCCATCAACTGCTGCTTTCATCATTTCTATGCCTCCGCTGGCGTGAACATTAAACATATACACTCCAAGTTGAGTTGCGGCCTCGGCAGCGCTTTTGACGGTATTAGGAATATCGTGAAATTTTAAATCAAGAAAGACGTTTGCGCCATATGTTTGAACAGCTTCTACTGCGGCTGGGCCAAATCTTGTATATGATTCTTTGCCAACTTTAAATAAACCGACTACGGGGCTGAGTTCTTCTACTCTGGTTTTTAATTCTTGAAGTGTTTCAAGTCCATCTAGGGGTAAACAGAGTTTTGTTCTGGCAAGTGATTCTTTTTGAGTGAGTTGCATGGGTATATTTTTGTGATTTGAAATATAAATATTTAGCTGTTTTAAAATCTATTTTTGAGAACTGTTGCGTATAGTTTATATAATCCTTTTCCTTTCTATAAGAGATGCAGAAAGAAATTTATATTTTTGGGGATATTGAGATGGGGGGCGGGACGCTCACTGATGATTTTATCAGTGATAAAACGTTAAGCGCACTTTTCAGATCATTTGCGAGGCAGAAAAATGAAGTGGATTTAGTTCTTAATGGAGATACGTTTGATTTTTTGAAGTGTCCGTATGTGGATTCTGAGGGGAAACGAAGTTATCCACGGCATATTACGGCGCAGATTTCTGTGGCAAAGTTGAATTTGATTGAAAAAGCGCATGCGAATGTATTTTCGGCGCTGCGAGCGTTTGTGAGTAAAAAGAATCATCGGGTTTTTTTTATTATCGGTAATCATGATCATGATTTATTTTTTCCACAGATTCAGCAGAGGATTATTGAAGTATTAGAGGGCGGAGGAAATGTTTTTTTTAGTATGTGTTATAATGAGCATGAATTACATGCGGAGCATGGGCATCAGTTCGATTTTTTAAATAAGATTAATCATAAAAAAGAGTTTATTAATTATCATGGGCATAAAATTCTTAATATCCCTTGGATTTCGTTTGGGTTGATTAGTAATTTTATGACGCTTAAAGAGGAGCATCCGTTTTTAGAGCGTATCAAGCCGTTGCCGGTGTTGTTTTCGCATCATCGGGCGGTTGCGAAAGAAGTGAGTTGGCGTACGGTTGAATATTTTGCAAAAAGTGTGTTTTATTATCCGCTGCGGTATTGTTTTGATCCAACGTATGTGTTTCCTACATGGTTGTTTCGAGAGTTTTATCGACGAGTGAAGAATACGCACTGGGATGTAGATAGTATCGTGCATGTGTTTAAACGAAAGAAACGAAAAGTGTTGCATAAGAATAAAGTGTATGTGTTTGGACATATACATGAAAAATATATTGAGGAAAAAGATGGGTATGTGATTATTCATCCTGATACGTGGCGAGATGAGTATACGTTTGAGGAGAGTTCGGGAAAGTTAATCTCAAAGGGAAAACGCTATGTGAAAGTTGAGGTGAATCAAGAGCAGTTGGAGTGGAAGTTAGTAGATGTGCCAATCAAACGAAAATTGTTATCATATGAAACAGTTGAGCGTAATGAACACTTGTTTTTGAATATTGTGGCAAAAGAGGAGGGGTATAGGCGGGTGCTGCCGTTGCGGTATGTAGAGTCTGAGCAGTAAGATTTAAAAGTAGTGGTTATTTTTTATTTTCTCTGTGAGGTGGACTTATTTTAGAATCTATTATTGCGCAAGGAAAGGAACGTTCTGATGAGAATACTGTAGTTGGTCGTGTACTTCATTTTGATTATAGCAGTGTTGTGGCGTCGCTTTCTGTTGCAAAAAAAGAGGAAAGTACAAACAGTGGGGAATTTGAAGATATTTTTGGAAAAGGGAATGAACTTTTAACGTTATCGCAAGTTGGGTATGGAAGTGAGTCTGGGCTTGATCATATGAAGTTATGGTATGGCGGGCAAGGGAAGACTAAAATTGAAGGTGAGGAAGAAGAGTTGTATAAGAAAGGGCAAGATGTATCAGATGTATCGCAGATGATGTTGAGTGTTCCAGAAGCTGAAGAGACGTTAAAAGATATTCAATATGCAACGGCGTTAGGTGCGTATCATGATGTGGATGTGAGAACACGAGAGAAGTTTTCGTTATGGGTGATGTTTAATCCGGCGTTGCTTGGATTGTTTGAAGCGTCGCATAAGATTACAGGGAATGTGGATTATTCGAAGACGGTGTGAGATATTTTTGAGTTTTTTTTAATAGTTATTTTGAATACTTATTTTTTATGTAATTTATCCCAAAGTGGTGGAAAAAAAGGGTCTAATATCTGACCGATTCTATTGTATACGTTTAGATTCAGATTAAATAAGTAGGTGTATATTTCTTTTGGAGGATTGTTGAGTGTTTGGATGTTTTTGATCATCTGTGGGGTGAGATTATTTGCCTGAAGTGTTTCTTCAAGTATTCTTTTCCAGTTGTCAAGCGGTACATCAAGACAATAACTGGTTTTTGCAATAGAACCTATAAGATAGGCGTCTATATCATAAGAAATAGAGTGTAAATATAATCCTATATAGTTTGGTTTAGGAGAAGTTATATGTTGAATGCAGATATCAAGCGTGATTTGATTCATGCGAGGAGAGGGTTGGTAGACTGGAGCGGTGGGTGGAGAAATGGTTTGTATTCGAGGTGCTTGAACTATAGATGTAGATCCCATATTTTTAAGTTTTAATTTTGGTGCTTTTTAAATGTTATGACATTTTCTTCCTTGGGAGTAGTTCATAGGATGTTTTGTACGTTAACTATATAAATAGGGGGCGGTTTTTTGGGGGATAGAGTAAAGAGTTATATAATAAATAGACTTATTATAAAAAATTGATATTAATGGGGGTATAAACAATGGCAGTATTTGTAGGATTTGTAGCAATTGTGATTAGTTTAGTGGCATTAGTGTATGCGGTGTATCTTTCGTTTGTGGTATTAAGTAAGGATGCGGGAACGGAGAAGATGAAAGATATTTCGAATGCGATCAAAGAAGGGGCTATGGCGTATATGAAGCGTCAATATAAGACGATTTTCTGGTTTGCAATCATATTAACAGTTTTATTAGGAATATTGTTTGGTATTCCGGTGGCGATTGGATTTTTCTTTGGAGCACTCTTATCGGCGCTTTCGGGTTTTATCGGAATGGCGATTTCGGTGCGAGCGAATGTGCGAACAGCACAGATGGCGCACAAAGGATTGAAAGAAGCGCTTGATGTGGCATTCAAAGGCGGCGCTGTAACAGGTATGGCAGTTGTTGGTTTAGCGTTATTTGCGGTTAGTGTATTTTATACGTTATTTAAAGATCCAGCGTTAATGGTTGGGTTAGGATTTGGGGCGTCACTTATTTCTCTATTTGCACGGGTTGGCGGTGGAATTTATACCAAAGCGGCGGATGTTGGCGCAGATTTAGTTGGGAAAGTTGAGAAAGGAATTCCGGAAGACGATCCGCGAAATCCGGCAACTATCGCAGATAATGTTGGGGACAATGTTGGAGATTGTGCAGGTATGGGTGCTGATCTATATGAAACGTATGTTGTGACGATTCTTGCAGCGATGTTACTTGCGATGATGCCAAGTGTGTCAAAGACGTATAATATGGCGGTTGAGTATCCGTTATTATTAGGTTGTGTGGCTATTCTTGGTTCAATTATCGGTACGTGGTTTGTACGATTAGGGTATGATAAAAATATTATGATGGCGTTGTATAAAGGTTTAATTGCGGCAGGTATATTTTCAGCAATTGGGTTTTATATTGTGACGGTGATGACCAATAATCCATTAAATTTGTTTTTAGCAGCGATGGTGGGGCTTGTGATTACGCTTTTGATCAATGTTGTGACGGAGTATTATACGAGTACTCAATATAGACCGGTGCGAAAGATTGCAGAGGCGTCACAAACGGGA
>Ga0209541_10005225_pt1 | contig 22710 bp, 19 predicted proteins | sample RifCSPlowO2_01_FD_184027 | JGI IMG/M metagenome (GOLD analysis project Ga0209541, IMG submission 184027) | Groundwater microbial communities from Rifle, Colorado - Rifle CSP2_plank lowO2_0.1 (SPAdes) (version 2) | ecosystem: Environmental > Aquatic > Deep subsurface > Groundwater | place...
GCAGCTCGCGACTGCGTCTAACAGCGGCTATGCGACATCCCCGCACATCCCTCCCCTCCTCACGAGCGTTCGGAGGTGTGCGGTGACGATCGCATGAGCCGCGCCCCGTTAGCTGAAATGTCGTTAAATTTTTTATCTCAAAAATATGCCAGAAAAATCATCATATGAGGAACAACCTATCGTGCCGCCCGAGACACCAAAAGTCGAAGCTGTTGGAATAAGAGTTCTCGGGGAATCGGATCCACGGACAATGACACGCGAGCAATTTGAACAATCGCCAGATTTATTATTTCATGGCACTCCTCGAGCAATGCGTTTTTCGCCAGAATTTGATTACCGCTCGCAAGAATATCTTACTGACAATGATAGTAGCACGACTCTAGGTTTTGGTTTCTACGCCATAGACAACAAAGCCGAGGCATCAAATTATTCAGTAGTAAGACAAAGTCGTGCCGACGCGCAACCAATCGTTGCTTCAATTCTTCCTCATGAGGCTCGCGTCTTGGATCTTAGACGAAAAGATGAATTGGCGAAAAATGCACCGATTCCCCGAGAACTTGCAACTAAATGGCGTGATAGATTTCTTCACCACCTTCAAACAAGACCTCCACGAGAAGGAAATATCGGCGCAATACTTGATTCACTTGAACAAGAGTATGCCCTGTACCTTGAGAGAGTGCTCACACTTGATGAAATTGATCTTCGGGTATTATTAGGCACCGCGCCTTCAAAACAAATTAAAAGCATGAACCTACCATCTCCGCCTTGGACGGTGCTATTTTCAGATTTTATGCTTGAAGAAGGATATGACGGTCTTGTTTATAATGAAGGTGGCGAAGGAACACAGGGAAAGGGAGGCACTTCATACGTTTTCTACAACCTCAAAAAGATTGGAACGTATGAAAGCTGGCATGAGGAAAGTTGAATAAATTTAACGGCACATCAGCTAACAGCGTGTATGCGGCTCGGCTGAGGCCTCGCCCATATGGCGCAATGATGAAGAAATTGTATCATTGCGCCACATCGCATACACACAAACGTTATGCGAAATAAAAATTTTATTTTATAGACAAATCTATGAGTATTGACGTTAGTTATTATTCTTTTAGTCCTTCACGATCAGACAAAGAATGGTCTCATTTTATAGAGGATCTTTCTGTATTGCGTAAAAAACACTCTACTTGGGATAAACATCAAAAAGACACACAAGAATTTCAAAAAAGGAGGGCGGAAATCGAAGCTAATTTTGCATCACGTATTAGCGAAATAAGAAAGAAGATCTTTAATTTTTTTGATAAGCAGGGATACATAATTCCTTGGGTAGAATGGAATGCGGAACTAGGCACGGACAGACATGGAAATCCAATCACCGTGACAGATGAAGATAAAATGGAATACTTGAAGGTTTATGGCTGTGTCTATCCAAGAGGAGCTGATCTAAAAAACAAAGATGTTCCTTATCTCATGCTCAGAATGGATGCTCCAGAACTTGAAGAAGCCTACGATCAGATTATCAATGAACGCAATGAAGCAATTGAAAAACTTAGCAAGCAAAGCACCATCGCTCCAATGGAAGATAAAAACGTCATTCTAAATAGGCGTCAAGAAAAATTAGATAACGAAAAAGATTTAAGTTATTTGAAATATGAAAATGAGTTCAACGAAGATCAGTTAATTTTTGATTTAAAAAATCTGGATATCTATTATGGATCTGTTGTTAACGAATATTTCGAAGACCCTAAACTTGAATATACCTATCTTGAAGCGCTTATAGCGGTTTACAATCTCCAAACGGAAAATTATGTACCGACACGAGATGAATGGATTCGGCTTTTTCAAAATATTAACAACGAGAATATACAAAAAGCAAGCGCTTATCTTGCAAAAGAGCTTAATTGGAGCACGGAAGATTCAGAGTGGGCGCTCAAAGATTATTTACGATCCGTCCGCCCTGTAATAAAGGACTTAAAAGAAATCGCTGATTCAATTTTTATTAGAATGTACGGCGGAGAAATTACACTAGAGCCTAAAAAGGCAGATTCGATATTACTGGAACGCGCAAAGAAACACGCAATAAAATATAAGGATTTGTTGCCACCAGTGTTATAAAATAAAATTTTTACATCGCCTAACACTGGCTATGCGGTTCCGTTTCACTACACCCATATTTGCCTTCGCTTTGCTACAGCAAACATCGCATAGCCAGAAACGTTAGAACGCAATCGCTCGCTACGCTCGCTCTGCGTCATCACGACTGTGTCGTGATTCCTTGTTGCGTTCTAACGGGGCGCGGCTCTATACTAGCCGCGTTCGCCTAACAGCGGCTATGCGACATCCCCGCACATCCCTCCCCTCCTCACGAGCGTTCGGAGGTGTGCGGTGACGATCGCATGAGCCGCGCCCCGTTATCGGAAATAACAAAAATTTATTCATCAATTTATATTATGGACAAATTTCCTAATGAAAAACCATCTCAATATGAGGGGAAATCAGAACTTCATAAAACTTTTTCTTTAATAGATTTTAGAGCCGGGCATTGGCCCGGTACTAAAACACCACCATGGCTATTCAATGAACTATGGGAAAGAAGAAATCCGGGGTGGAGAGCAATGATTAAAACAAAGGATTGGCAAGGTAGCGATGAGATTCTTGCGGGATCAGGAAAAATTCAAATTGACGACGAAACACACGAAGTCGATATCTATGCTCGACGCCATCCAATTCGCGGCGCTGATTATTTTGAGTTTGTTGCTTATCCAAAGGGAAAACGTTTTACGGATTTTTGGGACGTGGATGGTCGGGAAAAAATGTAGAAGAAAATGAAGAATAAATTTTTGTTACATCCGATAACACCGAGTATGTGGTAAAGAGCTCGGCTCGCTTTTTACCCAAGTTGTTGCTACACTGCGTTTCGCAACAACTTCGCATACTCGGATACGTTATATGCAATAGTGCTCAGCTAAGACAGTTTGCAGCAGTTGAATATATTTTTAGAATTAACATATGAAAAGGGTTAAAGAAGAATTCTTAAATAAACTTGAAAACATCGCCAGTCTCAAAAATTTAGATATACTCGAAATAGGTTGCGGCGATGGTACACGAACAGCGCAAATTGCCGAAAGATGTAACAAAGTGATCGGCATTGAGCCGGATGCAAAACTAATTCAAATCGCCAAAGAGCGATGCATTTCCAACGCATTATTTCAAATTAGTGCTGGAGAAGAGATAAAATTCGACGACAATTCATGCGATATGGTTATCTTTACGCTCTCCTTACATCATATTCCTATCAATAAAATGACAGTGGCTATATCCGAGTCGATAAGAGTTGTAAAACCTGATGGTTATATAGTCTTCCTTGAGCCAACAGAGACAGGATCATTCTTTGAGGCAGAGCTACATTTTGATGCAAGTGACGGCGATGAAAGAGCTGAAAAGAAAGCAGCTCATGCCGCCATGCTTAGTCACTCAGGCCTCCATGCGGCAGAGGAAATAGCCGATGAAACAGTATTTCAATTTGATTCAACTGATGATTTTATTCATACAATGAACCCCAAAAAAAATCTCAACGAACTTAATGAGTTTCTAAAAGCGCATAACTATATTCTCAACGCACAAAGACGCATAAATATATTCAAACCAATAAAGAATTTGTAGAGTAAAAAAAGCTGAGCACTACAGCATACAACACTGGACATGCGGTTCGCTCTCTTTCGAGAGAGCTCACCCAAATTGAAAAACACGGCTCTTTTTGATAACCTTGAATAAGGAAGCGGGGTTTTTCAACTTCGCATGTCCAGGAACGTTATACGGGAAGAAATATTGAAATAAAAGTTTTTAAAAAGTATTTTTTGTCCTCACGCAATTCCGCGTGCTATACTGTGTGACAACTTCGTATGAAATTTTTTCAACCGCATCGCATGCTCATTGTATTTATCACTGGTTTTACGATGATTGTAACTGTGGTGCCTGCGGTTGCCGCAGTCGTCATCAAAAAAAAAGCAAGCCCGCAACAATCAATTCCAGCAAAAATTTTTGTGCCGACCACAAAAGCGATTGTGCCGCCGGTCAGTGCCCCAGTAGAATCTCCCACTCCAAATCCAAATCCAACTTCAATTTCAACATCTACTTCAACCGCACCGATCACGCAAAAAACATTTAAGCAACTCCCTGCAGCCGCCACACCATCTGGCAAACTGCATTTCACCCACGCCGCTTTTAAACGCAGTTCGCTTGTTCAAATTGATCCGGAGCAGTTCCTCGAAAAACAACCAAATGGAAAAAATAAATTTAAACAGCGAATCGAACTCAATTTGTTTCCAGATAAACAATTCACTGCCTTCACAAAAACAACCGAAGAATTGCGTGGTGGAAAAATGCTGGGTCGTGGCACACTCGAAGGCAAACCAAATAGTTCATTCAATTTTATAGTCCGCGGCAACACGATGATCGGCCACATTTTTACCAACGAAGGTGTGTTCGAAATTTCAGAAGCGGCAACCGGCGTCCAGCAAATTCGTGAAATTGATCCGTCAAAATTTCCACGCGATGGACATAAACCAAAGGCTGCCAAACCAAAAAAAATAAAAGATCCAACGCCGGGCAACAGTGCGTTTGGTTTGTCGCACAAGCCCACAACGCCCGGCCAACAATCGTCACTCATCGTGACGCCAACGCAGCAAGAACCCATGACCGTCACCCCAACAACAGAATCACCAACCACCATTGACGTCATGATCGCCTACACGCGTGCGGCGCGCGAGGAAATGGGCAGCGCAGACGCCATGCTTGATCTCATTGATCTTGCGGTGGCAGACGCGAATCTGGCGTATGAAAATAGCCAAATTAATCAGCGCATTCGATTGGTGCACGCCGTTGAAGTCAACTACAACGAATCAAATGATTTTGGAACAGACCTCGACAAATTGCAGACAAAAAATGATGGCGTGTTGGACAACATTCACACCCTGCGCGACCAACACAATGCCGATATGGTGGCACTGTTCATCAAGGACGCGGCAGATTATTGCGGCATCAGCGACCCAATGGATAACGAAAATTACGATGACTATGAATCGCACGCATTCAGTGTGGTTAAAATAGGGTGCATGTCGAATTTGTCGCTCGTGCATGAATTGGGTCACGGAATGGGCGCGCAACACGACCCCGCAACCAGTGGTGGCGACTACCAAGGCCGCTACACCTATTCCCAAGGATATCAAGACCCAGGTAGTTCGTGGCGCACGGTAATGGCATATGACTGCGCACGCCGCTCATGCGTACGGTTACCGATTTTTTCCAGCGCAACAAATTTGTACGGCACGCAAGCAACAGGAAGTGCAGAGCAAGATAATGCCCGCACCTTACAAAATACTCGTACCATTGTTGCGGGCTTGCGCGATCCCAACAGAGTGACGCTGCCACTCCTCACCATAGATACACCGCAAGACAAACCGTCAAAACAAGTTACCGATGTATTCAGTAAAACCAACCATGGTTTTGAGGTGATAACCGATGAAGTGCGGGAACTTCTGCCCTTTGCCTCTTCCTCCATCAATATTTCGTACACACAATCATTTGTGCCAACCGAAACATCGATCGAAGGTGTTGCAGTGGTGCTGACCAAAAATAGTCGCCCCACCGTTTCGGTGCAAGTTAAATTATTGGATAGCGCCGGCAATCAACTGGCGATTGCATCAGTACTTCCCTCGCAAGTCACCGCAACGGCCAGCGCCTCACTCACCACGCAATGGGTACGCGTAAATTTTCGCGAACGAATTAGTGTGCGCGCTGGCGAAACATACCAACTACAAATTGTGTCGAACCGCGTCAATGCGCGCAATAATTATTCGCTTGGTGTTGGTACAAACTCTTATGCCGATGGCCGACTCACGCGTGGTAGTGCCGGCACAGTCGTTGCGGCGCGCGACATGGCGCTCAAAATATTTTATCGAAGGTAATTTTCAAAAAAATCAGGCGCCGCTCGTGGTGAGCAGCGCCCATTTCCCCTTTCGCCGTAGCGTGCACGTTTACGGGCCCGCGCTGTTCTGTGCGTCCTGCGGCAAAAACGCGTCGCAGACAACAGCCCGAAGTTGTACAGGACTGTACGGCAACACGAGAATGTGCGCACGAAGCGCCCGCACGGGCATCAGCAACGGAGAATCCCGCAGCACAGATGCAACGACAATGAGCGCGATGCTGTGCACCGTGAACAGCCGCATCACATTAAGCCAGTAGTCATCATCGAGTTCGATTTCCGAATACACCAGCGCAACGACGTGATTGCCCTGCTGCAGATGCGCCATGGCGCTGCGCTCCAGATCCTCCGGCGTCTCGTGGATTTCAACGTCTGGCTTCTCCACCGCCAATTCCTTTTGGCGCCATTGCCCAATCAACAACGGAATGAAATGCACATGGATTGGCTCCCGGTGTCCGATCAACAAAACATTCTTTGCAGCCATTGTTCCCTCCTGTTGTGAGCACATTATCGCGCGCAGTGTGAATTGTCAACCCTTGACCGCCCACCACAGAATTGGCAAAAATTCCGAATTAATGCTATGCTATTCACCACTTATTAATATTTATCCACATGTATGGCAAAAATGACAAAGTCAGCCATCCTTGACGCGCTCGCTGGCAAAACCGGCCTCAGCAAAAAGGATGTCGGCGCGGTACTCGACGCAACTGCAGAATTGGCCTATTCAGAGGTCAAAAAGAACGGCGAATTTGCGCTCACTGGCCTCGGCAAACTCGTTAAGGTACACCGCAAGGCACGCGAGGGTCGCAACCCAGCAACCGGCGCAACCATCCAAATTGCCGCTAAAACAGTGGTAAAATTCCGCGTTGCAAAGGCAGCGAAGGACGCGGTACTTTAATTTCACGGTCACAAAAAACAGTCGCCGCCCCTCAAGGGCGGCGCTTTTTTTATCCACTATTTACAGTAGAGCCCCAGCGTGAACACCAATTCCTCATTCTGCTCTGCCGCCGGTTTTTGCAACTCACTTCCCTGCAACCAGCGCAAATAGTCACGATCAGCCGAAGCAACCTCCGCAAACGTCTTGCCCCGATATTTTCCAAAATTAATCGACGTCAACAACACGGGGGTCGCCGTCAGTTCAAGTAGTTTATCCACAACCTCGCCATCCGTCACCGCGCCGGACAAATGATGAAAGAGCGCTTCCAAAATCGTGATGTCGCCGAGCGCGTCATGCGCCACACCAACAGCCGGCAATTTCAAAAAATATCGCAGGTATTGCAAACTGTATTGCTCTGACGTCACAAGATGACGCGCCACGCGACAGGTGTCGATCCACCGCGCCACCGTCACACCCTCGTTTTTCAACACGCCCACGTCAAATGGCGCATTGTGCGCAACAACCACGGCACCATCAAGCTCGCGCACCAAAGCAGCGAAGTGCGGCGACTCAGCAAACACCGGTCGATCTGCCACCATCTCATTCGTAATGTGATGCACTGCCATAGACCCAACCGAAATCGGAACCGGCGGCTTAAAAAATTCATTCACCACCACGCCAGTCGTCGCGTTTTTGTACGCCAGCTGCACAAGCCGCCGCCCCGGATCTAAATCAGTTGTTTCAGTGTCCAAAAATAGAAGTTTCATATGTGTGGGCAAATTATGCTATACTTTCGCCAATGTAACAACACCCTATGTCACAACTCGTGTCAGTGTCAGACATGTTCTCGCAGTCGTGGGCCGCATACAAGCTACGCCAAAAAACGTTCATCGTGCCCATGGTCGTTGAAATCGTGTTGATCGTGATCCTTTCGCTTGGCGCGTATTTGGCAGCAAGCGCGGAAAACGCATTCACCGGCATTCTCGCTATTTTGCTCTGCATCGCGGCTGGCGTTGCCGCAATCATCAATGGCGCGGCAGTTTATCGCGTCCCATTCAATGAACCCAGCGTCAAATTTGAAGAGCTTTTTAAACAAGGGGCACGACGGGTGCTTCCAATGATTGGGACGGCAATTCTCGTTGAGCTCGCCGTTATTGCTGGTTTCGTCATTTTCATCATTCCGGGAATTTATCTCGCCATTGGTTTGAGCTTTGCAACGCTACTCGCTGTTCGCGGCAGCAGCCCATTGCAGGCATTTAAACAGAGCCGCGCGATGGTTCATGGCAAGTGGTGGGGCATACTTGGACGCTTAATTCTCGTTTCACTGTTAACGTCAGCGCTCAACCTCCCGACAAACATTCTGTTTGGCATTGCAAACAACGCTGAATACACGACCGGTCTGATCCTGACGATCATCGCCGGAGTCTATATGATCGCCTACATGCTTATCGTCGGCCCATGGATGATCATGCTGCTCAAAACATTGTTGGATAGCGCGGAAAAAAGCTCGACTTCGGCTCATAATTAATCACGAGGGGGAGGCCACTCACAAACAAAAAAGCACAGGTGAAAAATGTTTAACATTCCACGATGGATGTTAAACATTTTTGTACCCTACCAAAAAGACCCTGCCACCCGCTCCAGTGCCAACTGCTCACCGCACGCGCGCGCCGCACTTTTTCTCAAGCGCGCCAACGACCGCAGCGTGCGCGGCATCCAACTCATCGCCGACCAATGTGTGGTCATCCGCGCGATACATCACATGCAGCGCAACTGCTTTTTTCCCCGCGCCAACTGAAGCGCCACGGAAAATATCAAAAATCTCAACGTGCCGAACCAATGGGTGACTACCGCGCGCTGCGCTCAGCAACTCAGCAGCGCTCGTTGATTCCGCCACCACAACGGCAACATCGCGCACCGAGCTTTGAAACGCCGGTGTCACCGCATACTGTTGCCCGACCGGCGGCAACGCAAGCAGCGCCGTCAAATCAATTTCCGCGCACACGGTCTGATTTTCAATTCCCATTTTATTTTGCACCGTTGAATTCAAAACAGCAACATATCCAATGGCGACGCCCGCGCACGACACGACTCCTGCCGCGCCTGACTGCCACCAACTCTCGCAACCATCAACAGCCGACGTCCCAATCGTCACTGCATACCCCAACTCATGGCACACACGCTGCACGGTTTCAACAACGCGCGCAAAATTATTCACGCCATCACCATCGCGCTTTTTACTCGACAACGCAAGCCCTAGATGCACCGGCTGCACCGGAACCGAACGTTCTGTTTTTTTGCTCGCATCAATCACAAACTCGCCACTCTTAAAAACTTTCGCAATTTCAAACACCGCAACCGTGTCACACGCACGCTGATTTTTTTCAACAACCTCTGCCAAATTCATCGCCAGTGTTGGCGCCAAAAACGGCCGCTCGCTCGACAACGGATTTGCAAGCTGAATCATTGATTCAGTCGCAGTCCCAAACAGCGCCGCCACTTGTGGTCGGACATACGCATAGGTATTCACTTCCGTAAATCCGTGTTGAAGCGCGCAGAACTGTTTGATTCGAAATTGCTGCGCGACCACCGGATCTTCTGAAATATTTCGCAATTGAATTGCAGGTAACGTGGCTGGCAACGCATCATATCCGTGCAATCGAACAACTTCTTCAATTAAATCATGCACACCAGAAACATCTTTCAAACGAAACGTTGGAACTACCACGCGAATTTTTTTCGCCGTACCTGTGCAGGCAAATCCGAGTTGCTCCAAAATCTTTTTTGCGTCGTGGATCGCTACCCCACCCCCAATCGCACGATCCAAATCTTCCTGCGCCAAATCAATCACGCGCGATTTTGGCAACGCACCCTTCACCACATCAACAACTGAACTAATCACGTGCGCATCCGGAAATAACTGCGCCAACAATTCAACGGCGCGCGCCAATCCCCACTCCGTGTTGCACGGATCCAAACCTTTTTCAAACCGGCTCGAACTTTCCGTACGCACACCAAGACGCGTCGATGTCCGCCGCACTGAACCGGCGTTAAAATTAGCTGACTCAATGACAATCGTGTGTGTCGATTCACTGATCGAATGTGCCGTGCCACCAATCACGCCCGCGATCGCAATCGCAGATTTTTTTGTGGCGATCATGAGTGCCCCCGCAGGCACGTCATGCGTCTGTCCATCGAGCGTCGCAATTTTTTCTCCGGCACGCGCCGCTCGCACGTTGATGTGCGCTCTTTTTTCGCCGTCTTTTATCGAATCAAAATCAAACGCGTGCAGTGGTTGCCCGCCTTCGAGCATCACATAATTCGTCACATCAACAAGCGCGTTGATCGGACGCACGCCAGACGCGACCAGTCGTGTCTGCATCCACGCCGGCGACGCCACCGCCGCAACGCCAGCCACCACCACTGCCTGATATCGCGGACACGCTGCATTGTCTGCAACGTCAACCACAAGCGTTACCGATGATTTCCCCGCAATTTTTTTTGGCTCCGGCAATTTCACTTTCACACCCAACACCGCACCAAACTCGCGTGCAAGTCCGCGCAACCCCCATAAATCTGGACGATTTGACAACGCCTTATTGTCGAGCTCAAACAGCACGCCATTTTTCCCCAATGCCGCCGCGAGCGGCGTGCCTGCTTTCACTTTCAGATGCGATACATCCAAAATTTCTTTTTCCCCACCCTTTGGAAATTCTGCAGCCAACCCAACTTCATCCGCGCCACAAATCATTCCGTCGCTTTTCACCCCGCGAATTTCTGCTGGTTCGAGCATGACCAATTCGCCTTCTCCATGCCAGCGCACTCGCGCACCCACTCGTGCAAGCGCCACCTTTTGACCAACAACCAAATTCGAACCGCCGCACACAACCGAAACTGGCGCGCGCTCGCCAACCGCAACAGAGCACAGGCGCAATCGATCTGCTTTCGGATGTGGTGCAACTTCTTCAATCACTCCAACACAAATGTTTTCTAACAACTCCCCTTCGTGCACTACACTCTCAACTTCTGCAACCCGCAGCGTGAACTCACGCGCGATGTCCTCATCACGCCGTGAACCAAACGCAACAAAATCTGACAGCCATTCTTTTGAAATCATCATACGGTTTGTTGCAAAAATTTTAAATCACCTGCGTTGAATTCACGCACATCTTCAATACCGTATTTCAACATTGCCATTCGTGTTAAACCCGGACCAAACGCAAATCCCGAATATTTTACAGGATCAACACCACCAGCGCGCAAAACCTCTGGATGGATCATGCCGCATCCAATAATTTCAAGCCAGCCCGTACCTTTGCACAACTTGCAGCCTGCACCATTACAAATGGTACACGTCACCTCGCCATTCATACCCGGCTCAACAAACGGATAATATTTCGGACGCAACCGAACTTTTGTGTGTTCGCCAAACAAATGCCGTGCCATTGATTCAAGTATACCTTTTAACTGTTGTAAAGAAATATTTTCCCCTACAACCATTCCTTCGAATTGATAGAATGTGTGTTCATGCCGCACATCCGTTGCCTCATTACGAAAGCACCGACCCGGTGCAACCATTGCAAGTGGCGCACCATATTTCAACAGCGCGCGTACCTGCACGCCGCTCGTGTGCGTACGCATCACCAACGATGAATGGTCTTTAATGTAGAACGTATCCTGCATGTCGCGTGCCGGATGATCTGCCGGAACATTCAGCGCTTCAAAATTATAAAAGTCAGCTTCCAATTCTGGCCCATCCAAAACCAAAAATCCGTGACTACGAAAAAACGCACACAAATTTTCCGTCACCTTCGTGATCGGATGCAGTGCACCATATTCTGGCCGCGGCAAAACTGGTTCTGTAATATCGATGGCATCAGCGTCACTCGTTGCCTCCAATTCTGCATGACGCGCTGCGATGAGCGCCTCAACTTCGTGCTTCACCTGATTTGCGCGCGCGCCAACTATTTTTTTCTCTTCTGCTGACAAGTGCGCGAGTGTTTTTAAAATAATGGTCAAACTTCCTTGCTTGCGTCCAACCAACTGCACCTCAACGTTCGCCAATTCTTCAACCGTCGCAGCACCTGCGATTGATTGCACTGCGTGTTGCTGTAGTCGATCAAGTTGTTTTAAGATATCGTCTGACATACAAAAGTTTGTGTACAAATAACGCCGCCTATTATCCCTGTTTTTTCGATAAAAAGCAAACAAAAAAAGTCTGTGGTGGGAACAGCAAAGTCCCTCGAGCCACAGACCGTGATTCACGATACACGCTTCACTCCCAGCGTCGGCCGCAATTGACGGACAACGCCGCCCGCGCCATCAACGGCAGTTGGAATGAACAGTGGGTGATGTTGGCACGAATGAAGAGGGCACTGACTGCACACCTCTGCACCGAGTGCATCATACGCAGGTCCGGAACGCGCGAAATAGATGTCCGCCGTTACTTGAAGCCGTGCGCCCCGATCCTCGATCAGCGCAACACCTCGCACGACACGATGGGCAAGAAATCCGCGCAGCGGTTCTTCTGCCTTGCAGTCGCGCGGCAACGACCACTCGTTGCTGTGGATCGCCATGAACCAGCGAACAAATCCGACGAACGACTGATCAGCGCAGCTTCGACGTTTTTGCCGAGCCTGCCACTCAGAAAATTGCTCGTCAACTGACGTGGACGTTTCGAGCCGCGTCTGCAGATCCAAAAAAATCCGCACGAATCCGATGCCAAATTGCCGAACAGCTTCCCCTATTCTTGCATACATGTAACCCCCACACTTTCGTTAAGCTTGTCAAAATTACCATAGCAGCACTCACAAATTGCTGTCAAATTTAATGACTTTGTTAATGGTCTGCCGCTGGTCATGTTTCTTCCCGCGCGAGAGTCCAGCAACGCGCTCCAGAAACATGACCACCGACAAGCTATTGACAAAATCGGCAAAATCATATATAAAACCATCAGTATCTACCACTGTGGCAGACACTACGATTTTGATGCGCCCGCATGTGGCGCCGGAAAGGGGTACGCGATGACCAAGAACACAGTTACCGCCCTGCTCGTGTGCGTCGCGTTTCTCGCGTCGTGCGCCAGTTCGGACGAAGTGACATCAGGACTCGACACGGTTGACGCAGACACGGCCACGACAAGCGAAGCTGGCTCGAACGATGGCAGCAGCGATGGCGATGCGTCCGACGCAACCGCGACAGACAGCGCAGATGCTGCGCCGACGCCGATCGTCTGCACGCCGCAGCAAGTCGAGGCAAAGTCGTGCGACGATGGCAACGTCTGCACGCACCTCGACGCGTGCGACGCCGCGACGAACGAATGCCGCGGCGTGCCAGTTCCGTGCGACGATGGCAACCCATGCTCGGACAACGTGTGCGTTGCGGCAGTCGGGTGCGTGTTCCCTGCTCGCAAGCCTTTGAAAGAAGGCGATCCGCCGCTCATCTGCGATGACGGCAATCCGTGCACCAAGGACGACGCGTGTGATGCAGGGAAGTGCTTCGGCAAACCGGACTCGTGCGACGACGGCAATGCCTGCACCACAGACGTCTGCACGCCCAAAGGCGCATGCTATCACTCGCTGACGGACGGCACAGGCTGCACGGATGGCAAATCCTGCACTGACGCGGACGCGTGCAAAAATGGCGCGTGCGTGGGGCAGCCGAAGGACTGCAACGATGCGAACGTGTGCACGAACGACGAGTGCGAAGAAGCGTCTAGCGGTTGCGTCTTCTCGCCAATCAGCGACGGCGAGCCGTGCTCGGACGGCGACGGATGCACGAAGCCTGACGCCTGTTTCGGAAGCGCCTGCGTTGCGGGCAAGCTCGAGACATGCAACGACTTCGATGCGTGCACGACCGAGTACTGCAACAAGGCAAATGGTCAGTGTGTCAAGGAATACAGCGCAACGGTCGACACCAAGTGCACGGACAACAACGCATGCACCAAAGACGACGTGTGCAGCACGTTCGTGAAAAAGTGCACAGGCAAGGATCTGAAATGCGATGACGGCAACGCCTGCACGAACGACACCTGCAATCCGGCGACCGGATGCTTGAACAGCAACAACGACGACCCGTGCTCGGACGGCAGTGCATGTACGGTCGGCGACAAGTGCAAGCAAGGCGTGTGCGCGAGTGGAACGCAGTTGCCGTGCAACGACAACAACGCCTGCACACTCGACTCGTGCAACCCGCAAAACGGTTCGTGCGTGTTCGAACCACAGGTCGGCAAGCCGTGCGACGACAGCGACCAATGCACGAATCAGGACACCTGCACAACGCTCGGCAAGTGCACGGGCAAGGCAGGGTTCTGCGATGACGGCAATCCGTGCACCAACGAAACGTGTACACCGGCAGGTGGCTGCCAATACACGCCGGTGAACGGCAAACCGTGCGAAGACGGCAACGCGTGCACGATGAACGACTTGTGCAACGGCAAGACGTGCACGGCCGGCGCGCCAAAATGCGTGGACGGCAACGCATGTACGGCGGACAACTGCAATAACCTCGGGGTGTGCACCTACCCGCCGCTCCTCAACACGACGTGCAACGATGGCAACCCGTGCACAGTCAACGACGCGTGTGGGGCTACGTCCCAGTGCACGGGCGACCCGAAGTGCGACGACGGCAAGAAGTGCACCAAGGACCTGTGCGACGCAGGCGCTAACAAGTGCCTGTTCGTACCGATTCCGGGGTGCACCGAGTAGCTGAATAGTTCGGCAGATCAGGGCGGCATGGCATGTGGGCAACAACCACAAGCTGTGCCGCCGTTTTTTAATCCAAAGATTGACAAAATCGCCGCCATCTGTTAGTGTGATGAGCGGACTTTTCATCCGCGCAAACGAAACCTAGACAACCCAAAGGAGCTCACATGCGCAACACGCGCGCTGCGTTCGCAGCAACTGACAGACTCGTAGGCGTCATGCTCACGGCCGTGTGTGTAGCCGCAGGCTGCACGCTCGAAAACGTGTCCGAAGAAACGCCGTCGATCGACATCCTCGAGGCTGACGCAGACGAGCAGGATGGCGCGCTCCGGCGCACCGAATTGCCGCCAGTACGCCAGCTTGACGCAACGACGGAAACGTCGTCCGACACCCCCAAGCGCAGCGGTGTGTTCGGCTCACCGTGCCTCAACCACGACCAGTGCGACGCCGGGCTCTGCATGGACACGCCGTTCGGCAAAACGTGTTCAATGACGTGCTCTGGCACTTGCCCGAGCAACCAGTACGCGTGCTTGTTGCGTTCAGTCGGCGGCGGTGATCCGTCGTCGTACTGCTTGCCTCGCTGGCTATACTTGTGCAACCCGTGCACCAAGCATAGCGAGTGCAACAGCGGCGCCGGACCAAACGTATGCGTGCAGTTCGGACCCGAAGGCAGCTTCTGCGGCACGACGTGCACGAACAGCGGCGACTGTCCGACAGACTACATCTGTAAGGAATGGACTGAACCGCAGACGCAAAAAACGTTCAAAATGTGCCAGCCGTTCAGCGGCGTGTGCAGCTGTTCGAACTTTGCCGTAACGCAGTCTGCGGCAACGGTATGCACCTTGCCGGGCGCAAACACATGCGTTGGTTCACGTCTGTGCACGCATCAAGGGTTGACTGCCTGCGACATCACGGGGCAGCCGGAAAAATGCAACGGCAAAGACGACGACTGCGATGGGTTAACGGACGAAGCGCTCTGCGACGACGGCAACCCGTGCACGACCGGATCGTGCAACACGGACGGATCGTGCAAGCAGACGCACCTCGACAATGTTCCGTGCGATGACGGCAGCGTATGCACGCAGACTGACGTGTGCAACTTCGCTTCATGCGTTGGCGGCAACGCACTCGCGTGCGATGACGGCAATGTGTGCACAAAGAACGCCTGCGACAAGAAGTCCGGTTGTGCGTTTCCACCCGCAAGCGGTGTGTGCGACGACGGCAACCAATGCACGATCAACGACGTATGCAGCGAGGGGGTATGCAACGGTGGTGGTCCGAAAACGTGCAACGACAATAATCCATGCACCCTCGACAAGTGTGATCCGCTGAAGCCCAAGGGGTGCTACTCGGTCGCTACGTCAGACGGACCAAATCCGCTCTGCCCCAAGGACGCCAACCCGAAAACGGTGGATGGTTGCTTTGGGGGCAAATGTGCGAGCAAATAACGCAACGCTGAGCGCTGAACAGAGCGCTCAAGGAGGTGAAAAATAACCTGGGAGTAGTGATCATGGCGGAGTGTGCTGTTCAACACTCCGCTTCTTTTTTTTATTGTTTTAATGCACACATTCTTTTCGCGCGAGGGGTCAGCAACGCGCTGCAGAATGTGTGCATTCAAAAAATATCATCGTACGGATGGTAATGATATAAAGTATGCGGCATGAACATTCGTTCTGAAGTGCGTTGCCGGCCTCTCGCACCCGAAGAACGAATGCTCATGCCGCTTATTATTGGCACACAGCACACTCTTCATTAACCAAATCCCTCTTCACCACCACCCCGCTAATATTCTCCGCTTCAATCGGCGCTGATGATCGAAGATAATACAACGTTTTCACCCCCGCTTTCCAAGCGAGAAAATGCACGTCATGCAAATATTTGCCGCTCAGTGGTGTGGTGAAAAAAACATTAATCGATTGTGCTTGATCAATAAATGGCTGGCGGTCTGCTGCCTGTTGCACGACCTCGCGCATGTTCATTTCATACCCCGTGCGAAACACCGCCTTCTCTTCATCGGTTAATTGCGAAAGATGTTGCACACTTCCTTTCGCCGCAATAATATCTTTCCACACCTCCGCCGTATTTGCGCCTTTCGCATCCAAAACTTTTTCAAGCGCTTTATTTTTAACGAGAAACGAACCTGACAATGTTTTTTGCACATACGCATTGCCAGAAATTGGTTCAACGCACGGTGTTGCCTCGCCACACAAAAACGCCGTTGATGCCGTTGGTTGGATGCTCGACACATATGCATTGCGCCGCGTGCCGCCGTCGAGCGGCAACCCGCGTTCAGCACCAAGTTTTGTTGACGCCGCGCGCGCACTTTCACCAATCAGTTTAAAAATTTGTTTATTCGCGTTGCGCGCCAGTACGCTTTCAAACGGAATTTGATGCGCCATTAAATAGCCATGATAGCCCATGACGCCAAGCCCAATCGAGCGTTCGTGCAGCACCGAGTTGATCGCTTTTTTATATTCCTTCGGCGGCGCGAGCTCGACGAACGTGTCAAGATTATTGTCGAGCGCTTTGACGCACGCGTAAGTAATTTCGTCGACACGATCTTTCCATTCGTCCCATTTTTCAACATTTAAATTCCCGAGACAACACACCGCAGTGCGTTCTTCGTTTGTGGGCAGCACAATTTCGGTGCATAAGTTGCTTTGACGAATGGTGAGTCCCAAATCTTTGTGATGCGGTGGAACAGCACGATTCACCGTGTCGATAAAAATAATATATGGTTCGCCGGTTTCCGCGCGCAACGTTAAAATTTTTCGCCACATCTCGAGCGCTGACAATTTTTTGCTCACTGTTTTGTAGTGTGGGTCAATTAATTCGTAATCACTGCCAGATTCAACGGCTTGCATAAACGCGTCAGTCACCACCACGCCGTGATTCAGATTCAGGCACTTGCGATCCGGATCGCCACCCGTTGGTTTCCGCATTTCCAAAAATTCTTCAATGTCTGGATGGTCGACACGCAAATACGCCGCAGCCGCGCCGCGACGAATGCCGTTGCGCGAAACAGCAATCGTTTCCGAATCCATAATTTTGAGAAATGGAATGACGCCGGATGAGCGCAGACCACTTGATTTGAGCGGTGCGTTTTGACCACGCAGCTGTGACCAATCAGTGCCAATGCCGCCCCCATTTTTTGCAAGAAATGCATTTTCGCGATAGAGGTCAAAAATTCCCTCGAGCGTGTCTGGCACCGTGTTCAAAAAACAGGAGATCGGCAACCCCTTACTCGTGCCAATGTTCATCAAAACAGGCGTTGCGGGAATAAACCAACAGCGGCTCATGAGGTCGTACATCTGTTGAGCAAACACCGCGTCGCCGCGCGCCATACCCGTTGCAACGCGCGCAAAAAATGTCTGCGGATTTTCACAAATTTCGCCATCTGCATCGCGCAAAAAATATCGATCGCGCATGTTTTCAAGACCAAAATACGAATGCAACTGACTCAGCTCTGGATGCAACACAATCCCCTGCTGCACATTTTTGTCAGCACTGTAGTGCGGGCAATCCCAACTGTTGCGCGTTTCGGTTTTTTTCAAAATTTCTTGGAGCAAAAGCGTTCCGGCTGCAGCGAGATCATTATTTGAGAGCGCATCAATAACCGATGAATAGGTCAGCATACAAAATTATTATTTTTTTACCAGTCAGAGACAACGGATCCTTTTGCGTATTCTGTTGCGCGGCTTTCAAAAAAATTCGCGTGTTCTTTTCCATTTACCATCACGTCAAGCCACTGCAACGGATTTTGGACGTGATACATTCGGTCAAGCCCGAGGTCATTTAATTTTCTATCAGCTGTGTAGCGAATATATTCTTTGACCTGTTGCGCCGTGAGCCCCGGCACTGGACCCATTAAAAAACACGTTTCTATGAAATTGTCTTCGAGCGCAACCATTTCGCGACAGGCAACATATAATTTCTCGCGCATCGCGTTGTCCCACAATGATTTATTTTCCGAAATTAAGTCGCGAAAGAGTTGACACACGCCGCGGCTGTGCAACGTTTCGTCGCGGATGCTCCACGTCACGATTTGGCCAACGCCTTTGAGTTTGCCGAGCCGCGGAAAATTCATGAGTATCGCAAATGACGAAAACAAACTGACGCCTTCCATGAACCCGCCGAACACCGCGAGGTTGATCGCCAAATCTTCGAGCGTCTTCACCTCAAATGTTTGCAAATAATTGTATTTGCTGCGCATGGATTCGAATTGGAGAAACGCGCTGTACTCCTGCTCCGGCAGACCGAGCGAATCATTGAGATACGAATACGCCCATACATGCACGCTTTCCATGGCGGCAAATGCGGACAGCATCATTTTAATTTCTGGTTTTGGAAACGCCGGAATCAAACGTGTGTTGTAATTGTTGTTAACCTCGATGTCGCCTTGCGTGAAAAAACGCAAAATTTGAATGATCAAATTTGCTTCAGCTGGCGACAAATTAAATCGGTAATCCAGAATGTCATTTTCCATCGGCACTTCGGACGGCAGCCAATGCGCCTGATTTTGTTTTTTAAAAAACTCAAAATACTGCGGATACTCAAACGGTCGAAAAACAGTGCGTGGGGTGAGCATGGCTGACGAGCCGAATACGGAGCTCATAGGAACGCTGATAAATGGTTGAGCGCGGATCCTAGTATACCGCTCTCACCGAAAAATGGAATTGTGGATAACCACTACATCTTGTGTTGATAACTTATACACGCCACAAGATGTTGCGTTTTGCCGAAACTTGACGTAAGGGTCAATTTTTGGTAACGTTCCCTGCAACGGAGGTGTTCCATGGCCAAGTTCAACCCTGCAAAGTGGCAGCTGTTCAAGCCTGAAGAGACGAATGCTGCGCTCGAGTTAATCGGCGTGGTGCATGGCGTGCGCTACACGCTGACGGCCGTGTGCCCGCGCTGCGATAGGCGGTTCACAGCCGCTGAGGTGCTTGCCGGGTCGCACCACGTCCCAGATGACACGGATTTCGTGTGTTGGTCCTGTCACAGCGTGATGAACCCGATGATCATCGTGACGAGCCGGTTTGATCCGGAGCGTGAACCTGTTCTCTGTCGGTTCCTGTGTGCATCCGAAGCGCTGGTTGAGAATCAAGACAGGACGCGTGAATTTACACTCTCGCTCGATCACTCTTTGCGGATTTGCTTCGGCTGCGAGACCACGGCCGCCAACATCGCCGCTGGTTTCGGACCACACCTTGCTGCGAAGAGCCAGCCAGTGCTCAACTGGCGCGCACTCATCCTCCCATTCGCGGATCGACTGTCGCCCGAAACCATTGCACGCATCGTGCATGCGCGGCCGTGCGACGTTCGTCTCACGCTCGCGGCAGCGCTCGGAAAGCGCACCACTACCATGGCCATGCGCGAATAACGTACACATGACCAGCAACCACTCCCCGCTGCAACCTTCGTTGCCGCGGGGGTGGTCATTTTCTTTTAACAAGGATACAATATCTCCGACTCGTATGAACATTGTTATCATCGGCGCAGGTCGCATTGGCATGGCGTTCAAATATATGTGCGAAAAAAATGGCGCACCTGTTGAACTGTGCGATGTTGATACTGCCAAAGCACCTGAGCAAAAACCACTGACCGAAACAGTTCCAATTGCGGACATTATTTTTTTATGCACGCAATCATTTGCCATTCGAAATTTGATCGCGCAAATTTCTCCACTCTTGCAACCACACGCGCTCGTTGTTTCTGCAGCCAAAGGAATTGAACGCACCACGCTAAAAACAATTGATCAAGTCATGGCAGAATCAATTCCTTCGCGCATCAGTTGGGGAATTATTATTGGTCCCACACTTGCAGAAGAAATTGTGAATGGTCAAGGATCTGCCGCGGTATTTGCCGGCAACAATCCAGAGCGTTGCGCATCACTCACCTCAGTCATCAGTCGTCACGACATGACGCTCGAATGTTCTTCAGACCTACGGGGCGTCGCACTCGCCGGTGTGTTAAAAAATGTGTACGCACTTGGTCTTGGCATTGCGGATGGATTGGGGTGGGGTGCGAATCGCAAGGGTTGGCTCGTCACACACGCGCTGGTCGAAATGCGCGTGGCGCTCGGTGCGCTCGGTGGAAATCCAATAACGGCTGATGGGCCGGCTGGGCTCGGCGATTTAGTCGCAACTGGTTCAAGCGCACACTCGCGTAATCGCACGTCAGGCGAACAATTAGTGCGAACGGGCACACTCGACCCACTGAGCGAGGGGTACATTTCACTCGCATCAATTAAACAACTGTTGGGGGATACCGCTCGCGAGTTTGCGCTCTTCAGCGCAATTGTAAAAATTGTTGATGAAAAAAAAGATGCACGCGAATCATTTGAATCGCTCGTATGAAAATTTTGGCGATCGAAACATCGTGCGATGACACGTCAGTTGCTGTTGTTGAACAACGGCGTGGTGGGCGAGTTCGGGTGCTCGCGTGCGTCACCGCATCACAAATCCCGATTCATCGTCGCTACGGCGGCGTGGTGCCAGAAGTTGCCGCGCGCGCGCATGCGGAAACGCTCGTGCCAACAATTCGTGAAACGTTTGCGCAGCTCGGAAAAAATCCGGATCGCGCGATGCGCCAGCCGCCGATTGATGCCGTCGCAGTCACCTGTGGCCCCGGACTGGTGACCAGTTTGTGGGTCGGCGTGACTGCCGCAAAATTATTCGCGCGTGAATGGGGCGTCCCTCTGTTTGGCGTCAACCACATGGCCGGTCATTTGTTTTCATCGCTCATCGACCGACCACTCCCCGCATTTCCCTGCCTCGGATTAATTGTGTCGGGCGGCCACACAGAACTCATTTGGTTGTCGAGCGCAACGTCTTGGAAAAAAATGAGCGCCACGCGCGATGATGCAGCAGGCGAAGCATTTGATAAATTTGCAAAGTTACTCGGGTTACCCTATCCCGGCGGTCCAGAAATCGCACGGCGCGCAGCGCGCGGCAAAAAAAATGCCGTGGCGTTCCCGCGTCCGATGATTGCCGACGTCTCGCTTGATTTTAGTTTTGCCGGTTTGAAAACTGCTGGTCGGACATGGGCTGAATCGCAAAAAAAATTAACCCCACGATTAATTGCCGATGCGTGTGCATCATATCAGGCGGCGATTGTTGATGTGCTCATTGCAAAAACCATGCGTGCTGCGGATGAAAAAAAACCAAAAACAATTTTGCTTGGGGGCGGCGTCGCGACAAACGATGCGCTGCGCGATGCACTGACCGCTGCCTGCGCGACGCGTAAAATCGCGTTGCTCATTCCAGAAAAAAAATACACCACAGACAATGCAGCAATGATTGGTGCCGCCGCGTTCATTGCGCCACGAAAATTTAAAGCGTCATGGCGCTCGCTCACGGCAAATCCGTCGTTTGAGCTGTAACATCTTCTGCGCCGATAATTTCTGCGATTTTTGCCGCAAGCTCAGGATTCCATGCAACACGGTAGTCGGTTTCTATGGTGCGCGACTGACCGTGCGCGGCGATGGTGAGGTAGACGCGTGTATCGCCCGTTGCTTCTGCGAGCAGATGCTTCAACTGTTCTTTTTTTTCTTGCGTGCACACAGCGGGAATTGCGATGGTCGTGGTGTTTGTCGTTGGTGGCAACAGGGTGGCTGGTGACGGCGCAGTGACTGGCGTCGCGCCCGAGGCAGGCGCAGACACGAACCGCTTTCGATTACGCAATTTTTGTAATTCTTCCTTGAGCTCTTTTTTGACCGCATCCATGGTTTCTGTTTGCAGCGGGCGCACTTGTTCAACAAAAATTTTATTGTCACCTTGCTCGCTTGACCGCCGCCCCACCAGCGCAACGCACGCGCCAACGACCCACGCGTCCTCTGATTTCGCGTATGACTTTGGAAACACCATGATTTCAGTTGAGCCGGTCATGTCTTCAACACGCGCCGTCATCATCGCGTCATGATTTTTTGTCCATTTCTTTTTTGCTTCTGCAATGACACACACGAGCATGAGCGCAGCACCGAGCGGTTCATTTTCAATTGCATTAACATCGGTCGCGACACCCTTAAACGGCTCCACAAAATCTGCACAGGGGTGTGATGAAATATAGAGCCCGATTAATTCTTTTTCCCATAATAATTTTTCGCGGATCGTTGCGGGCGTAGCCGGATTCAGCACCAACGTTGCGGCGGG
>Ga0209541_10005228_pt1 | contig 22705 bp, 22 predicted proteins | sample RifCSPlowO2_01_FD_184027 | JGI IMG/M metagenome (GOLD analysis project Ga0209541, IMG submission 184027) | Groundwater microbial communities from Rifle, Colorado - Rifle CSP2_plank lowO2_0.1 (SPAdes) (version 2) | ecosystem: Environmental > Aquatic > Deep subsurface > Groundwater | place...
AGAAGCGACGCAGACGATGCATGCCGCGTCACACGCATATATATTAGCGCATGAGATGAATATAAAACAGTTCATCCAGGGGAGCCATTCCACGACGGGCGCTGTTGACGGACGATGAATGGATCTTTCAATAAAAAAGCCGCAAATGCGGCTGTGTTGTTTTTATGCGGAACGAAGCGGTGTTTTTGGCAGAAGATCCAGGGAATGTTCATAGCTTAACCACCCCTCAAGCCGGAGCGCGTTTGCCGGCTGCCCGAGCCACCAAAGATACGCCGCTTTATGCACGACCGAAGTTCTTGTCACTCCCGGTGCAACATCGATCTTGATCAAGGTCACCATGGTGATGAAATCCGGAATTTGAGTGCGCACTCTCACTTTGCCCCGCAACTGCAGGTCAATGGATCCGGCCAGGTCGAGACGCGCAAGTGCCGCCGCCCTGCATGGCCAGTGATTGGTTATGAGTGTTTTTTCGAGACACGGTTTGACATCCGTAAGCGTGGTGCGCATTTCTCTGACGGTAACACGTCCTTCCTCGTCATTTACGGAAAGAGGGGAATTATATGCAATAGTTAGCGTCTTACCGTTTCCGCTCAGTTTATGGAAGCAGGCATTTTGTTTTTTATGCGCAAGCCGCTGACAAACATGGAAGTCTTCCATCCATAAATGCGGACGATGTCCGTCGGCGCAACAGATAAAAAGCTGCTGGCAGGTCAACCGCCTGCGTTCGAGCGGCACCAGGACGCCAGCTTCTTCAAGTTCGGCATAGAGATGCAGATCTTCTTTTGTCGCAAACGTGATCACAGGAAACCTCCTCCTCTTCTTTTTCAATATGAACAACTCGTTATTTTCTCCGGTTTCTCCGCATTGTCAAGCGTTTCAATAAATTGAGTAATTTTCCACACAAAAACTTTCAATTTTGGGAAGGTTATGTTACGGTATGGCCACTTATGGATGGAATACACGCCAGTATCGTCGCGGAACATATGGGAGAATGGGCAGGTATCCCAATAACGAACACTCTGGTCATGAGCTGGATCGTGCTCGCACTGCTCATCACTGCGGCGCTGGTCACCCGATACCGCATCCGTCTCGTTCCGGGAAAAGTACAGGTGCTGCTCGAGCTTCTCGTGGGGACTGCGTACGATTATGTGGAAGAAGTGCTCGAATCGAAGACCTTGGCGAGAAAATATTTCCCGTTCTTGATGACGATCTTTCTTTTTATTTTGACCGCGAACCTCCTGGAGTTCATCCCAGGAGTCGGCTCGATCGGTTTTTATGTCACGGAAGCCGGTCATTCAGCGCCGACGGAATTCATCCCTCTTTTGCGTTCGCTTGCGACGGATCTCAATATGCCCCTTGCGCTTGCGATCATTGCCTTCATCGTCATCGAGGTCGCGGGTATCGTCACGTTCGGTTTTTTTTGTTATATGAAGCGGTTCTTCAATTTTCATTCACCGCTCGCGTTTCTCGTCGGGATCATCGAGCTGGTCTCTGAATTCATCAGGCTTATCTCGTTTTCCTTCCGTCTCTTCGGCAACATCTTCGCCGGCGAAGTGCTTATCGCGGTCGCGCTCTTTTTCGCTCCGTATATCGCACCCGTACCGTTCATGGCCTTTGAGGTGTTTGTCGGTTTCATTCAGGCTGCGATCTTTGCCATGCTCACGCTTTTCTTTATAAAACTTGCAGTTACCGAAGCGGCGCATTAATATATGTCTCTAACATTACGTTGAGAAAATTATTCATAATCATTATCAAAGTATGGATCTCGAATCAGCAAAAACGATAGGAATGGCGCTCGCAGCGGGCCTCGGTGTCATCGGTCCCGGCATCGGCATCGGCGTCTTGGTCGGTCACGCGCTTGAGGCGATCGGCCGCAATCCTGACGCGCAGGGTAAGATCATGACGACCATGTTCATCGGCATCGCGTTCACAGAGGCTCTTGCGATCTTAGCGCTGGTGTTTGCCGTTTTAGTCGCAAATGGCGCACTTATTAAATAGCTATGACTTCCACGTTTGGCGAATTTCTTTGTTGTCGCCTGCGGGGGTCGCAAAGCAGTAGGTTACTACAGCATTGCGATGCTCCTCGGCTCCGCCTTGAACTTCATCCAAACCTGAAAGTCGTTAACTTTAAGGGTAATTTAGTGTAAATCATGGAGGCACTCCTCGCATTTGGAGTAAATTGGAAATTATTGGTCATACAAGGCCTCAACTTCGGCCTGCTTTTGTTTGTCCTCTATAAATTCCTCTACAAACCGCTTTTTGCGCTGCTCGACAAGCGTCAGCAAGTCATTGAAAAAGGCTTGAGTGATGCGGTCGAGGCGGCCGGTGAAAAAGAGAAGGTGGTAAAGGAAAAAGAGGTCATTCTTGCGTCGGCGCGTGAAGAAGGGGGAAAGCTTACGGAACGGCTGCGTAAGGAAGCCATTGCGGAAGAAAAAAGCATTCTTCGCGACGCGCAGGAGCGAAGCGCGGCAATATTCGCCGAGGCGCGAGAAAAAGCCGACGCGGAGCGGGAACACCTATTGCGCGAAAGCGAAAAAGAGGTCGCGCGAATGGCCGTTCTCGCGACGGAAAAAATATTAAAAGGAAATCATCAACTTGCCCCCTAGCGAGCTCTGCTCCGCTACCCGGGCCACTCATCACTGTCTATGCGCGCATCGTATTACGCCAAAGCTTTTCACGAACTTACCGCCGCTCAAACGATCGAGGGGGGAACTTTGGTGAAACAGTTTGTCGCGACGATCATCGGGAACGGCCACGCGCATATGTTCCCTAAGATCGTGCGTTCCCTTGAGAGGCATCTTCGGAGAGAGGAGAAAAAAAGCACCATTGAGGTGACGTCGGCCAAAGAGCTTTCGCCCGCACAGGTTTCAGGGCTTTTGAGACAGGAACCGTTCAAGCATGCCCTCTCCGCCAAACACAAGAAGGTGCAGAGGAAAACGGATGAGACCCTTGTCGGCGGTGTCGTCGTCCGGACAGGTGCGTTTCGCATCGACGCCAGCTATAAACGATCGCTCGCCGAGCTTTATCAGTCACTAACTAGCCAGTAGCGAGGAGTCAGTAGGGAGTAGAGAAATTCAAATCTTTTTCCACTCCCTACTTACTACTCCCCAATCCCCAACTTATGGAACACATCGTAGAAAAATTAAAACGTCAGATCGCCGATTTCACGCCGAAGGTGCGTTCCGAGAAAGTCGGGGTCGTTGTTTCCGCCGCCGACGGTATCGCTGAAGTGGAGGGACTCGATGATGTCATGATGGCGGAAATGGTGGCCTTTGATATTTCCGAGGGAAGGCCGCTCGCGGAGACGCTCGGGGACGGAGGGGCACTTCTTGGTATGGCGCTCAACCTCGAGGAAGACACCGTGAAGGTCGTGGTTCTTGGTGATGCACAAAAAGTACGCGAAGGGATGACCGTCAAGGCAACTGGCAACATCCTCTCCATTGCGGTCGGTCGCGACCTGATCGGACGTGTTGTCGACCCGCTTGGCGAGGCGGTCGACGGCGGACTTCCCATCAAAGGAGAGAAACGCAATCCCATCGAACGAAAAGCGTACGGCGTCATCGAGCGCAAATCGGTGAACACCCCGCTCCACACCGGTATCAAGGCGATCGACGGAATGATCCCGATCGGCCGAGGTCAGCGCGAACTCGTGATCGGTGACCGTCAGACCGGAAAGACCGTTATCGCGATCGACACTATTTTAAATCAGCTGAATGAGCCGGCGGATCGACGTCCCGTTTGTATTTATGTAGCGATCGGACAAAAGGATTCGAAGGTCGCCCGCATCGTGCATCAGCTTAAGGAGCGCGGTGCAATGGAATACACGATCGTTGTTTCCGCTCCGGTGTCTTCTTCAGCCGCTCTCCAGTTCCTTGCGCCGTACGCCGGGGCTGCTATCGGTGAATATTTCATGGATCAAGGTAAAGATGCGCTCGTTATCTATGATGATCTTTCCAAACACGCGGTCGCATACCGCCAGATGTCGCTCTTGATGCGCCGTCCACCTGGCCGCGAAGCATATCCGGGAGATATTTTTTATCTCCACTCACGTTTGCTTGAACGCGCCGCGCGCCTCTCCGACTCGATGGGCGGCGGATCATTGACCGCGCTTCCGATCATTGAAACGCAGGAAGGCGACGTGTCTGCGTACATTCCGACCAATGTCATTTCCATTACCGACGGACAGATCTATCTCGAATCCGATCTTTTCAACAAGGGCATCCGCCCCGCCATCAACGTCGGCATTTCCGTTTCGCGCGTCGGTTCATCGGCCCAGACAAAGGCTATGAAAAAAGTCGCGGGAAAACTCCGCCTCGAGCTCGCACAATTCCGCGAACTGGAAGCATTCGTGCAGTTCTCTTCCGATCTTGATGAGGATACGAAGAAACGTATCGAGAAAGGAAAGCTCATGGTGGAAGTGCTGAAGCAGAACAAACATGTTCCGCTTCCGTTCGAGAAGCAAGTTGCGATGATCTATGTCGCGGGGGCAGACCAGTTCAATGATGCCGACAAATCCCGCGTCGCGGAACTCGAAGCGAAGTTCTTCGCGTTGCTTGAGTCGCAGTATCCCGAAGCACTGAAAGCGATCGCTCTTTCGCGCGATCTTTCGGAGGAAACGCAAAAAATTCTCAGAGACGCGGTCGTAACGTTTAAGAAAGCGAATCCAGAGCTATTTCAGAAATAAAACATGAAAGGCAAATTCCTAAGAAATGCAAAGCCAACGATCACGCGTTTATTGATAGTTACAATACTGCTATTAAGAAAAGCACCGCCAAAGGACGAAACCTTAGGAGGTGCCTCTCAGTAAAGATACAAAGACAGTTTATCAATACAGAAATATATGTCAAGTAGTTGTCGAGAACTTCATATGAAAAAACGCCTGAAAAAGCCCAATAATTACGCATTTATAGACAGCCAGAATGTTAATCTGGGTATTCGTGCCCTGGGCTGGAAGGTGGACTGGAGAAAATTTCGTATCTATTTGCGCGATAAGTACGGCGTGTCGAAAGCATTCTTTTTTATCGGCTATATCAAGGATTATGCGTCGCTCTACGCATTTTTAAAACAGGCGGGTTTTCATTGTATATTTAAACCAACACTGGAGTTAACAAATGGGGAGACAAAAGGGAACGTTGATGCGGAACTAGTGTTACACACCATGATACAGTGGGACAACTTCGACAAAGCGATCGTGGTGAGCGGTGACGGCGATTTTTATTGTCTCGTTGAGCATCTCATCAAGGAGAAGAAATTTTACAAGTTGTTGGTGCCTGATGAGAGAAAATACTCAAGTTTGTTTAACCGCCTCACCGCCTCGTCCGAAACATTGATTGACTCGCTCAATAGCCTGCAAGCAAAATTATCCTACAAAATGAAAAGGGCCACCAGCGGGACGGAACCCTTCGGCAACCCTAATCGTCGTGAAACATAATCATTATATACCGCTCATTCCCTGTGTCAATATATGTCTCTCAAGTCCGTCAAAAATAAAATAAAAAGTATCGACAAAACAAGGCAGGTCACGAAGGCCATGGAGGCAGTTTCGGCCGTGAAGATGCGCAAATCGCAGCAAAGTGCGATCGGCATCCGCCCCTACGCAACCTCGGCGTTCAAGATCCTGCGCAGCATCTCCGGATCGATCGCCGCCGCCAATCATCTGCTCACCAAGGTCCGTCCAGTCAAAAAAACCTGCATAGTTTTGGTGTCCGCCGATAAGGGGCTCGCCGGAAGCTACGGTGCGGCACTCCTGAAGGGCGTGTATCGTTTTTTGGCTGAAAAAGGACTGACAAAAGAAAACGCCGCATTCATCACTATCGGTAAAAAAGGTCATGAGCATTTCGGGAAGCGCGGGTGGAATATTCTCGGATTTTATGAAAAATGGAGCGATCTCCCGCAGGCGAATGATGTTTCCTTTGACGCGGTGCGCCCGCTTGCCGAGAAAGCAAAGGAACTTTATACCAACGGCGAATATGATCAAATATTCATCGTTTATACAAATTTCATTTCCACACTGAAGCAGGAAGTATATGCGCGGCAACTTCTCCCGGTCACTTTTTCCGGCGTCGAAGAGATCGTGCGCGGCATCACTCCCGAACGAGGAAGATTTTCCGAGATCGGACGCGATCTCGATGTGGCGCCGGTCAAGGAATACACCTTTGAGCCGAGTCCGGAGGAAATTCTCTCCGAGCTCATCCCGGTACTTTTCAATATTCAGATCTATCACTCTGTCCGAGAAGCGAACGCCTCGGAACATTCTGCGCGCATGATCGCCATGAAGAACGCATCCGACAACGCCAAGGAGATCTCACGCGGATTGAAGCTCTATTTCAATAAGGTCAGACAGTCCGCTATCACCCGAGAAGTCTCGGAGATCGTCGGCGGAATGGAGTCGATGCGGGTGAGAGAGTAGGTAGATATTGATAGCACGAAGATCATGAGTGAAAAAAACCAAGTTCTGAAAAATTACCGCCTGCTCGTGAAGAGGTCCTGGCGGTGCTTAAGGAATGGCGTTCGGATTCTCCGCAGCTCCTTCTGGAATATATGACGGGGTACGCAAATGAACATGGAGCTACGTGGGAAGGCGAATATAAGGTTGAAATTGAACAAATACGCATCTATCATTGAGGCGGAAATGTTCGACGAAGCATGGGTCTCGTTTGACCAGCTACTCGACGAGATACCGGCGGAAGAAACGGACAGAATAAAATCAAGTCCGATCGCTCAGATGTTCGACCAACTTGAGAGTGAAATTCGAAAAAGGATCAATCCCGATAGTATCCCTCCCGAACAGTAATTAATCGTTATTATTAATGCTATGCAAACCCAAGTAAAGAAGTCAGAAGAAAAGATTTCACAGAACGGCCTGCCTGTGCAGGCAGGAGTTATCAAACAGGTGATCGGTGCGGTCGTCGATGTCTATTTTGCGGACGAAGTGCCCGAAGTGCTGACCGCGCTCACCGTCAAAAATATACAGGGAGAAAAAGTGGTGACGACCGTGCTTGAGGTTGCTGCGCATTTGGGCGGCAATCAGGCGCGCTGTATCGCAATGGGTACGACTGACGGACTTCGCCGAGGCGACGAGGTGGTTTCGACGGGGAAACCCATGCAGGCGCCGGTCGGGCTCAATGTCTTGGGACGCATCTGGAATGTCTTGGGTGAGGCGATCGACAACGCTCCTCCGCCGAACGATCTTTCGCATTCTTCGATCCATCGCGCCCCGCCCGCTTTTAAAGAGCAATCAACGAAAACGGAAATTTTTGAGACGGGCATCAAGGCGATCGATCTCATGACGCCGTTCATCAAGGGCGGCAAGGTCGGGCTTTTCGGCGGTGCAGGCGTGGGGAAGACTGTGCTTATCCAGGAACTCATCCGCAATATCGCGACCGAGCACGGAGGCTATTCCGTTTTTACCGGCATCGGTGAACGTACGCGCGAAGGAAATGACCTCTATCACGAAATGAAAGAATCCGGTGTTCTGGCAAAGACCGCCCTTTGTTTCGGACAGATGAACGAAGTTCCGGGTGCACGCGCACGTGTCGGCCTTGTCGGTCTTACTATGGCGGAGCATTTTCGTGATGTCATGAAGAAAGACGTCCTGCTTTTCATGGATAATATCTTCCGCTTCACTCAGGCAGGTTCCGAAGTATCCGCCCTCTTGGGCCGCGTACCGTCCGCCGTGGGCTATCAGCCAACGCTCGCTGAGGAAATGGGCAAGTTGCAGGAACGCATCACTTCAACTTCGGACGGCTCGATCACCTCAGTCCAGGCGGTCTATGTTCCCGCGGACGACCTTACCGATCCGGCGCCGGCAACGACATTCGCACACCTCGATGCGACAGTCGTCCTTTCGCGTCCGCTTGCGTCGCTCGGTATCTATCCCGCGATCGATCCGCTTGAATCATCGTCACAGGCGCTTGACCCGATGGTGGTCGGCGAAGAACATTATGCCGTTGCGACCAAGACGAAGCAGGTGCTCCAGCGCTATAAAGATCTACAGGACATCATTGCCATTCTCGGTATCGAAGAGCTGTCGGACGAGGACAAGACGCTCGTCTATCGCGCGCGCAAGATACAGAAATTCCTCTCGCAGCCGTTCTTCGTCGGCGAAGCATTCACGGGAACGCCGGGAAAGTACGTTCCGCTTGCGGAGACTGTCCGCTCGCTCCGAGAAATTCTCGACGGCAAGCACGATGAGAAAGATGAGCAGCAGTTCTATATGAAAGGGGCGATTGACGAGGTGGGAGAGAATAAATAATATACAGAGGATGAAATCATTTGAATCGGCGGAAAGAGAGGCTTACTTCGATGCCTTTGATCAGCAGCCAATGATCGTGTTCGAAGAACAGCTTGATCGTCTTCAGGAGCAACTGACGAAATCGTGGAAATTGGGCAAACAAGCGTCGGAAATAATAGCTGACGCCAAACACATGCCGGTTGGCGGCGGAAAACAATATGATATTGGCTGGGGTACGATGCTGATCATCCGAAAAAAAACGGAATATCGTGTCGAGATCACCACAAAACAAGGCGAGGCTCTAATTGATACTCTTCTCAATCGTGAAACTGACCATCTCAAAAATTGACCAGATCCTTTTTTCCGGAGAAGCGGAATCCGTTACTGTACCCGGCGCGGCGGGGGAGATGACCGTGCTTACGCACCACATGCCGCTTATCACGACGCTCAAAGCGGGAACCATCCTCGTGAAAATAAAAGATGAGGAATCAAAGGAGTTCACGATCGGATCGGGATTCCTTGAAGTAGGAAAAACCGAAACCATCGTTCTTATTTAAGACAACACACTTAATAAGCTTTAGCAAATTCTCAGTTCATACATCATCATTTGAAATTATGATGAAGTAGCTTTACCGTTTCGGATTCAAGTTAGAAACCGCAGCACTTAGTTTTTTGACAGTGCATAATTCATTAAAAAATCAATACGCTTGTGGTACCCTGTCTTTTATCCGAGTTCTCGCCTTGGATTGACATTAATGACAAACGTGTTTGACGGGAAACATGCATAAAGTTTATTCATAACAATTGCATATGAAACAAGTACATAAAACGATCGTAGGGATAGGGCTCATTATCGCCATGATCATTCCGGCTTTTGCGACGGCGCAGACGGGAACAACGACGGCGACATCAAGTATAGAAGCTCTTCTTGCACAGATACGGGCATTGCAGGCACAGATCGTGGCATTACAATCTCAGCAGCAAACGCTGGTTACAGAGCGAAATGCTGCAGTACGAGACCTCGTGAGAACCCTGAGGGAGGGTTTGAGCGGTGACGATGTGACATTGCTTCAGGCGCTTCTGGCAAGCGATCTGACGATATATCCTGAGGGAGTCATTTCGGGATACTATGGCAAATTGACCGCAGCTGCGGTAAAGCGTTTTCAGAAAAAGCACGGTTTCAAGCAAGTAGGAATGGTCGGGCCAAAAACCCTGAAAAGATTGAGGGAGCTTCTCAGCGAAACTCCGCTCGAAGTACGGGCGGTCGAAGAAGAGGATAATGGTACCACCACCGACCGTGTTGTCTGTCACAAAGTTCCTCCGGGTCATTTGATCGCACCGGGATGGCTGAGAAAGCAGAATGGTGAAAAACCTCTTGTTCCGGAATGCCAGATGCTTCCTCCGGGAATAGCAAAAAAATTAGGCAACGGCACAACGACGGCCACAACGACACCTGATGCCGTCGCGCCGGTGATCTCGGCGCTGTCTGCATCCGGCGCGCTAACTTCTGCGCTGGTCACGTGGACGACCAATGAGCCGGGAACGTCAAAGGTCTACTTCGGCACCACTTCACCCGCTTCGGTTACTTCTTCAACACTGAGTGCGGTGAGCGGCCTTACGCTTACGCATAGTGTTTCTTTGACGGGGCTCACCAGCGCCACGACCTATTATCTTGTCGTTGTATCCGCTGATGCATCAGGAAACAGTACGATCTCAGCTCAAACTTCATTCACGACGACAACGGCAGTCGATACGACCGCACCGCTGATCTCCGGGGTCACAACCTCTGCTGTTGCCTCGACCTCCGCAACGGTATCATGGGCAACCAATGAGTCCGCGACGGGAAATGTGTATTTCGGAACAACGGATCCCGTTGTTCTAGCCTCTAGCACGGTTGTCTCAGCCGGCGCATCCGGTTTAAACCAGTCGGTGATGCTTTCGGGTCTTACCGCAAGTACGACGTATTACTATCTTGTCGTGGCTAAGGACGCTGCAAACAATGCGGCGACTTCCACACAGCAGTCATTCAGCACAACGAACTGATAGGGCATAAGAACGTCTCGCCAACAATAAATATCCGTCCGGGCAAAACCGGGCGGGTATTTGTTAAGAGCCTATCCTCATAACCCATTGCCGATGGAAACGAGCAAAAAACTTGCATTTATCTCAATTATGTAGTAAAATCTGCATCAATATTTTATGATCAAAGAGGACCAAAAACCCTTGCTGCTTGCTGAGTTGGAGAAAACCGGCGATCAGCTTTCTATCGTTGCACTTGTCGACAGACTGGTTGCTTACGCCCACGCAATTGGCGCCTCGGATATTCACGTCGACCCCACGGAACATGAAGTGCGGGTCCGCCTGCGCGTTGACGGGGTACTCCAGCGTTGCTGCCTTTTTTCGAAACAGATCCAAAATGAAGTGGTCTCTCGTATCAAGGTATTGAGCGGTTTACGTACCGATGAACATAATGCGCCGCAAGACGGACGTTTTCGCCGTGTCGCCCCAGGTGATGAAACGGTCGATGTCCGCGTATCGATCGCTCCGACGTATTACGGAGAGAATGTCGTTATGCGTCTGCTTGCCGACCGTGCTGCACAGCTCAATCTGGACGCGCTCGGCTTTAGCGCATCCGACAAACAGAAGATCGAGCGAGCGATCAAAATGACGAGCGGAATGATCCTTTCGACCGGACCGACCGGTTCAGGGAAGACAACCACGCTCTACACGCTCATCAAGATGCTGAATTCCGACGATATCTCGATCATTACGATCGAAGACCCCATCGAGTATGCTATTTCGGGCATTGAACAGATACAGGTCAATGCACAGGGAGGACTTACCTTTGCCAACGGACTTCGTTCGATACTCCGTCAGGATCCCAACGTTATCATGGTGGGAGAGATACGCGACAAAGAGACCGCCGGCATCGCGGTCAACACTGCGCTCACGGGGCATCTCTTGCTCTCGACGCTCCACACCAACGATGCCGCGACGACACTACCGCGTCTTCTTGATATGAAGATCGAGCCGTACCTTGTCGCGTCGACAGTCGCTGTCGCCATCGGACAGCGTCTCGTGCGCAGGTTATGTGCGGCCTGCAAGGGTGCGTATGATCCTTCCGAAGCTGAACGAAAAGCGCTCAAGGAATCGCTCCCGAAAGGCACGCCCTATCCGGAAGGGAAACTCTATGCCGCAAAGGGCTGTGACGAGTGTGCAGAGACCGGATACCGCGGACGTATCGGCGTGAATGAGGTCCTTGTTGTCGACAATGATATTCGTGACGCGATCCTCGCCAAAGCATCCGCGACCGATATCCGTACCATAGCGATACGAAACGGCATGACGACCATGTTGGGAGACGGCATTCAAAAAGCTGCCACAGGCGAAACGACGATCGCCGAGGTCTTACGAGTCATCCATGAATAATATGAGCACGACCGGAAGCATCGGCAAAAGCGGCAATTACGCTAACCTTAGGAAGCTTACGACGAAGCTTTCACAGCTATCCATAGGCCGTACCAGATTCTCCACTCGCGAGCAGACACTTTTTGCGAAACGGCTTGCCTTTTTGATGCGCGCAGGCGTGCCGATCCTTGAGAGCCTGATGATCTTGCGCGACCAGGCATCTTCGGCTGCGATAGCCCGTGTGTATGACAGGATCATTACCGATATTTCCAACGGACAATATCTCCACAAGAGTTTGGCGCGCCAGAAAGGCGCATTCGGAGATTTTGTTATCAACATCATTCAGGTCGGCGAGCACTCAGGCATACTTTCTCAGAACCTTTTATATTTGGCCGATGAATTAAAGAAAAAAGAGGAACTGCGCAGAAAGATCATCGGAGCGATGGTCTATCCTCTTTTCATCACCGTCGCGACCTTGGGCGTAACCGCCCTCTTGACCGCGTACATTTTCCCGAAGATCATGCCGATCTTCACCAGCTTGCATGCACAATTACCGCTTACGACCAGGGCGCTCATTGCCATGAGCGACTTCTTGCGATCGTGGGGTGTCCTCTCCGTCTTTGCGCTCATTGGGCTCGGAATAGTCTACGCGGCACTGCATCACAATGTCCGATCGTTCCGTATGTGGAATGATCGCGCGCTTTTGCGCACACCGCTTGTCGGCAGCATAGCGAAAACCTATAACATCGTCACCTTTTGCCGCACGGTCGGCATCCTCCTTAAGAGCGGCGTGCTGTTGAATGAGGCGCTCATGATCACCGGAGACACGATGCAGAATCGCGCGTATCAGCGCGAATGCTATCGTCTCGCCGAGAAAGTGCATAAGGGCGAGCCGATCTCGCGTTATCTTCTCCTCCACCGCGCCTATTTCCCCCCGATGCTCTCGCACATGGTGGCCATCGGTGAAAAAACCGGGAAGCTTTCCGAAGTCATGACATATCTTTCCGAACTGTACGAAGCGGAACTTGAGGATTTCACTAAGAATCTTTCCACCTCCATCGAACCGATCCTCATGCTCGTCATGGGTCTCATTGTCGGATTTGTCGCGATCTCCGTTATCACTCCTATCTATGAAATCACACAGAACTTACCGCGCTAAGAATGGAGGGTTCACTTTGATCGAGATACTGGTTGCCATCGGTATCTTTATGGTCATTGCCGTCATGACCGTCACGATGGGAATGAACTCGATCGGCCGCAGTGTTGTAGAAGAGGACCGCGACCTTCTCGTGATCCTTTTGAACGACGCCCGCGCAAATGCACTTGCCAACGTCAATGAATCCAGGCATGGTGTCCATATTACCTCCGACGGTTCCCAATATACGGTCTTCGAGGGTGATGATTTCGCGACATCGGACGTGTCTACGCATCGCGATGTGGAAAGAGCGGAAAGTGTGACCGTTAGTCCTCTCGGCGGAGAAGTGGTATTCGACCGACTCTCCGGAGACGCATATGCGGGAGCCGGCACGGTGACTCTTTCCCAAGACGCATTGTCTCTCGATATCAACATTAACAGCATAGGCCGGATCGAATGGTAGGAACGTATCACGCCGACCCCGTTAATTTTTTATGAATCACCACCGCAACAGAACAGAAAAAGGCTCGTCCCTCATCGAAGTGATGATCGGCTTTTCCATCCTTGCGATCGCTTTCGTCGCCACGACCGCACTCGTTTTTGGCGGTCAGACCTCAACGCTTGACACGAGCCTGACCGAACACGGCCAGTATCGGAATGCGTCCTACCTCGAACGATCTGTTGCTTCGGTACGCGCCGCGTGGGGCGGTTCCTCCTCCGTGTATGACGGTTTTTATACCAAAGGCCACTCGTTCAGGGCCATCTCTCCATGCTCCGCAGAGGTCACTGCGTCAACCACGTGGACCACCGAAAAGAACCGTGGCCAGCGTATCGGCGTCTCCACCCTCGTCGCCTCATCGGGTATTGCCGCGCTGTTGGGAGGCGACTGCGATCCGTTCCCGCCGCTCGGCAATTGGGAAGCGCCTTCGGTATACCCGATCACCGATCCCATTTTTTCCGGCAGCCTGGCCTCCGATATTGACGGACTCGACCGACCGGACGGCACATTCGCATTGGTGACCGCGTGGTTCAATCCTTCGCCCACCGCTGACACGCTCTGGATGGTCGATGTTTCGGATCTCGACAATGTGGTATTAGCAAGCTCATACATGACCCCCGACCACCTTCTCGCGATCGACGCTATTCCCGATTTCGCATTCGTGGGAGGGGCAACTTCAACGTCGCAAAAGCCGTTTTGGATCTTCGATATTTCCGACGAGGGAGCGATCGCGCCTGTCGCAAATGTCGCGCTCCCGAACACGAATGCGGCCGACTTTAATGGTGTCCTCTCGGTGCGTTATCACGGAGACAGAGTATATATTGGCACCAATTACATGGCGTTCGGCGCCCCGACGCATGATGAGCTGCATATCTATGGGTTCGATAAGACTGACCCATCGAATCCTCTTTGGGAGAAGAGCATCAATATCGACCGCAATGTCAACGATATTTTTGTGCGGGACGGCTTCGCTTATCTCGCGACCGGTCCCGGCGGTGACAATACGGTGATGAAGATCTACGATGTCGATCCGCTTTCCGCCTCCTACGGCTCGCTTGTAGGGGAATACGCCGCTCCGACCGCGCAGGCGGCAACAACGATCGACGTACTCGGTGATCACGCATACCTTGGACGCGAACGTCCTAATGGATCCGGTACCACACAAGACCTGCTGATCGTGCTTGATGTGTCGGATCCGGCCTCTCCTGTCGTTACGGATGCGACCAATCTCAACATTGCAAAGGGAACCGCGGTCACCGGCATAGAGGTGAAGGGAAATATCGCTTTCATTGTCACCAGCGACCAGAACGGCAACAACCAAACCGGCAACATCGGCGACGGCCCGTTCATGATGTATGACGTCAGTGATCCGACGAATATCATCCTCAACCCGCCTTGCGTCGCGCTTAATTGGTCGGAGAAGTCGACCGGCATGGATATGATGAACGACCTCATCTTCATTTCCAACGAAAGTAATGATGCGCTTCGCGTCATTTACCCGCTTCCGGCATGCACCCCGTAACCAACAAAAGATCCAACCGCGGGTTCACTATCATCGAACTCCTCGTCTACATTGCGCTCACGAGCATGATACTTGTCAGCGTGATCGTCATGGCCTACCCGATCTTAAGCGGCGCGGAGAGACTTTTCGAGAAAGTCACCGCTGAGATAGAATCAGCCTTCGTCCTTCGCAAAATAGCATGGGCGCTTTCTTCGGCAGGAGCCGCGTCTATCGATACGCCTGCTCTCGGAGCGAGCGCGGAAACGCTCAAGGTGACGCTCCCGACCGCCACGCTTGTCTTTACCGATGATAATGCCGGAACGATCACCTTAAACGGCACGCCGCTCACCGGATCACGCGTTCTTTTCGCCGATTTTGCCGTTAATTACATCGATGACACGACCGACTATTTGGAGATCACTTTCACGGCCGACGGGGAGCCTGTCGGTCCTTACCGCCGTAACCTCCGCTATTAGCTTCGAACCAATCCACGATCTTTTATGCCGCCCCAAAAAACGATATTTCGCAAGGAAAAACACTCTTCGGACTCAATGATGCTTTGGCATCGCTTCGTCTTCCAGAGTATTTTCTCTTGCGAAATCTCATCTTTTTGGCATCGACAAAAAGACCGTGGATTGGTTCTTATGAATAATTTTTTTAAAGCATTCTTTCCCGCCCCCGTCTTATCTTCCCGAACGGATATTCCCCGACAACGCGGCTTTATCGTACTCATATCGGCGATCGTTATCTCCTTCGTTCTCCTTATCAGCGTCGTTGCCGTGGCGCAAAAAGGCGTCACCGGCCGCTACCTTTTGCTCACGCTCGAAAACAAATCGATCAGCGCGGCCGCCGCCGAGGGCTGTATCGAGATCGCCCGCGTGAAGATCGCGAGCAATGCCTCGTATACTGTCCTCTCTTCGGCACCCGTCACACTTCCCGTCGGAAGCGGGAGCTGCACCATTACATCCGTCACGATCTCCGGAAGCAATAGTATCGTGAGCACGACGGCATCATCGACGGGCGCCACCACGAACCTTGTTGCCACCGTTCACTCAGCAACGGGCGATATTGTCTCCTGGAGCGAAGTTGCCGTGCTTCCGTAGAGACTCCAACAAGATTTCAAGCGGCCAGCAGTAAGACTTTTTGTTGCCCAGTGGTTTTTTGGGCACCCCTATTGCATTATTTTCTTGTTTGTGTTAGTGTACTCCAAGCGTCAATTCAGCATTAAACGTCGAAAGCTGGATCATCGTCAAATAGGGGTATGTTTACCCTCGATTATTAACTTATTTATTAAGTTTTTTTTATATGTCTTTAACAAAAAGTTTGAAGAACAAGAAGGGCGGGTTCACGCTCATCGAAATTCTTGTGGTCATCGGTATTATCGCGATATTGGCGACGATCGTTTTGATCGCCATCAACCCGGCTCGCCAGTTCAGACAGGCGAATGATACGCAGCGCGTGAGCAACGTGAATGCGATATTGAACGCAGTCGGACAGTATGTGGCCGACCACAAAGGTGCAGCACCTTCTGCGATCACTACTGAGGTATTGCCGATAAAGTCAGGTGTTGGTAATGCAGATATTTGTGAAGATCTTATGCCGAAGTATCTCCCATCACTTCCGGTTGACCCGAGAAGTACTGGCGGATCGATAACCGACTGTACTGCATACGATACGCAGTACTCGGTAGTCAAGGATTTGGAAGGTCGCGTGACGGTCTCAGCTGTTCCTGAGGGAACCGATCCCATCTCGGTCACTCGCTAAGGAGAAGTTTCACGATTGGTTTTGCAAAAGCCGCCCGAAAGGCGGCTTTTGTGTTTTAAGACGCAAATTATAAATATATACGCGAAATGTCCTTTATAATTTCACGCAATGTCCTTTATGTCCTTTATAAAACTCAGAGACTTATTGGCACACTTTTTTAATTCTGAGGAATGTCCTTTTGTTTCTGTCTTTCTGTCGCTCGCAATCATTCGAGATACTTGCCAAACTAATGAAAATTTGTTATATTGTTTCATAAGAAGTTCACTCCTCGCCCCAAAAGCAGGAACTCCATTTGTACATTGCTCGAATGTTGTCCACGTAGACAGCAAGCTTTGTTTTTGTTAGTTTGATGAATCAACTTTTTCTCAGGATTTTTTTACTTAGTCATTATTATTTTTATGCTTACGAAAGGAACATCGCTCGTATCGAAGGTCAGACAATCGACGCCAAATAAGTTTATTGCCGGTCTTTTGATGCTCTCGATCAACCTCTCGCTTGGGGGGCTTGGTACGGTCTTTCTGGGCACGCAATTTGCCTACGCCAACGGGGGCTCCGGTGCGCCGGTGCGTGTATTCAGTGCTTCGATATCACCCGACGCGGTCTCAACGAGCGTTTCTGAGACCTACACGATCACTATCGCGAACGATGATTCAAGTGATTGGGCTATCAAATCAGGTACGATCGCAAAGCCCATAGGATGGTCGGATCCGACCGGTCTTGTTTTGGGTGGCGCAGCTTCCTCGGGATTTGATGTCCTTTATGACTCTGGGCACTCTCGTATTGAGATAAGCAAGAGTGCTGGAAACGGCAACGAGGATGGTGAAGATGATGATGGTGACGACCATGATGATGGTGACGACCATGATGATGGAGATGATGACCATGACGATGACGGGGATGATCATGACGAGGGTGATGATGATCATGATGACGGCGATGAAGATCATGACAATCACGGAGATGATCACCACAAGGGCGGCGGCATTGGAAATGGAGAGTCATTTACCGTGTCCTTTACTATGACAGCGCCGAGTACGCCGGGAGTCGGTATCTTCGAAGTTCGCGTTTTCAAAAATGATAGTTTCCAAAACGGAGTTGGCGCAGAATTCAACCAAACGGGTGATGAGCCACAAGTTGTCGTGAGCGGCAGCTCTGATACCACAGATCCTGAGACCGCTATCAATTCCGGCCCGGCAAATGGAAGCCTTTCCGCTTTAACATCGGCGACATTCACTTTCTCCTCGAACGAGACGGGTACGTTCACTTGCAAGCTTGATACGGATCCTGAGGTCGCCTGCGATTTAGGTTCCGTCAGTTACACCTCCTTGGGTAACGGCTCACACACGTTTACCGTGTACGCTACGGATACGGCAGGAAACAAAGACGATTCGCCGGCAACACGTACATGGACCGTCGACGCTGAGGGTCCGACGATAGGGAATTATGAAAACATGATCGTTGAGGCGCCCTCGGCAGACGGTGCAACGGTAACCTACGCGCCAACGGCAACCGACACCAGAGACGGCGCTCTCTCGGTCTCATGCACGCCCGCATCAGGTTCAATTTTCCCGCTCGGCATTACGCTAGTGACATGTGCGGCAACCGACGCGGCAGGAAATATCGGAACGGCAGGTTTTACCGTCACTGTCCGCGACACGACCCCGCCGGTAGTGGATGTCGAAACACCCGCAAGTCCGACGAACAGTGCATCGATCGATTTTACCGTCACTGATCTTTTCTCCCTTGTTTCGGTGGAGTGTAAAGTAAACGGCGATGATTTTGAGGCTTGCAGCTCGGCTTTTGAACCGACGCTTTCGGACGGCACCTACACGGTAACTGTTCGTGCGACCGATGTGAACGGAAATGTCGGGCAGGCGGCAACCGGTGAGTTCGTCATCGACCTCTTGGTTCCTGACGTAGAGATCACCAGCCATCCTGATGTGCTGACGAATAGCACGGAAGCTCCGTTCACGTTCACAGCGGAATCAGGAGCAACATTGACTTGCTCCATCGATGGCGGAGCATTCGTTTCCTGCGCATCGCCCCACGAATATACGGTCGATGAGGGAGAACATACTTTTACGGTCCAGGCCACTGATGGTGTCGGTCATGTCGGATCGGACTCATTCACCTGGACAGTCGATACGACGCCGCCCGTTATAGACGAAACGGGCGCTGCTCCCGATATGACCGAAGAGGCGACCAGCGCGGACGGGGCAGTCGTTGAATACGACACGCCGCTCGCAACGGATAATGTCGACGGATCGGTTGAAGTCTCTTGTACACCCTTGTCCGGTTCGACATTCCCGCTTGGCGACACGCTTGTCACTTGTACGGCGACTGATGATGCGGGGAACGATGCGGATCCGGTGTCCTTTATGGTAACTGTCGAGGATACGACCGCACTGGTCATCGCGGAGCATGTTGATATGAGCGTTGAGACGGAGAACCCCGATGGTGTGACGGTGAACTATGCCGATCCTTCGGCAACGGATTTCGTTGACGGTGCCGTTCTCGTCGTTTGTCTTCCTGCTTCCGGAACCCAATTCCCCGTAGGCGTGACGACCGTTACCTGCACGGCGACCGATGAGGCCGGTAACACGGCCGAGACGGACTTCACCGTTACTGTCTCCTTGAATGAAGACGGCGGACCGACTGACAGCTGCCCTCCTGAAGGCAACACCGACGAGCTTGATACCGACAACGACGGCATCATCGATATCTGCGATCCGGACGATGACAACGACACTATTCCTGACGCAGAAACTCCCAGTGAAGACGATGATGGGACAACCGGTCCCGATAACTGCCGGGTTGTCGTCAACGAAGGTCAGCTTGATACCGACAACGACGGCATCGGTGATGCTTGCGATCCAGATGATGACAATGACACCGTGCTCGATCCGGGCGACAACTGCCCGCTCTCCGTCAACCTCGATCAGCTGGATTCGGACAACGACGGCGTAGGAGATGTTTGCGACAGTATACCGAATGGTGATCCGGTTACACCTCCGACAGTTGGCGGTGGCGGTGGCGGCGGTGGTGGCGGAGGAAGCTCCTCGTATGACTACTGGGGCTGTACAAATTCCTCTGCAAGCAACTTTAATTCGCTCGCAAATCGTGATGACGGCTCGTGTCAGCTTCCTCCCGGCAACAATGGCGGTGGAGGTGTCGACACGCCTCCTGCCGTTGTTCCTGCGGCGATCACGCCACCTAGCGGAGAAGTCTTGGGTGCGGCAACGACAGCAGAGGAATTCCCGCTCCCCGCAGGATGCACCGCATATCTCAACGCATACCTGAAGAAGGGAAGGAAGAACAAGGCTGACGAAGTCAAACTGCTTCAGACTTTCTTGAACGAAGAGATGGGCGCGAAGCTCCCGATCACCGGCTTTTTCGGAAACCTGACGCACGCTTCGGTGAAGAAGTTCCAAGTCAAATATAAAAAAGATATTCTTCAGCCGTGGATCGACGCGGGATACGGCGGAATGGATTTTGGCAACAAGGGTACGGGATACGTCTATAAAACGACGAAGCGCGCCATCAACATGATGAAATGCGCACAGTTAGAGGAACCGATGCCGGAACTGGTGCCGGATACCGGCAACTAAACTCAATCAAACAAGAGGGTTAACAAAACACCGCTCATTGGGGCGGTGTTTTGTTTATCATGAAAATGTGGAAAAGCCTTGTCAAATAAGTGAAGATGTGCTAGAGTCTTTCATAATAAGTTCATTCCCCGAACCCGCTCGAATCCAGCCCGACAGTAGATCGTTCTGGCGGAGATCGAAGTCATTCAATCGGGCGAGGAGGAGTCGGGGCACCATGAGTTCCTTGAGCGATGTTTTCCACATGGACAGCATGCTCAATTTTTGTTAATTTAATTTATTCGCCTTTTTATTTATCCGAGTAAAACCTCGGTTGTAAAATTATTATCGTTATGTTTATGAAAAAAATATTTCATGCATCGGAAGGAAAACGTGCGATATATAAGAAGTTTACTGCAGGTCTTTTAATGCTTTCGCTCAACTTCTCGATCGGCGGAGTCGGCGCGGTGCTTTTTGGAACGCAGGTTGCGTATGCCTCGGGCGTCTATACTATTTCTGGTTCTGTTGATCTGGTGGGTACATTGCTTAATTTGGATGGTACATCAGGCGCAGATCCACAGACAGGCGCAAACAATGGCCAGCATATGGCGATTGATTGGGATGATGATAAGGATGGCAACCCCGAAACTGGTACGGGGTGGCAAGTTGCCCCCGATGGCGAACTTACTTTTTCACCGGTATTTTTTGGCGGTAATGAAAACAATGCCGAAGGGTTCAATGCAGACTGGGATGCTTCCCACGATTATTCTTCGTTCGGCGGGGGAACATATGTCATTCGCGTAATGGTTTACCATGGTAATACCCCCGGCGAAGACGGGGATGCACAGAACACACTAACTTTTACCATAGATGTTCCTCTGCCACCTGACGTCAATAATGATCCTGTGCTCGATCTAATCGGCGAACAATCCGGTGATGAATTTTCAGCGCTGACTTTTGACGCTAATGCGACAGACGCAGATTCGGGAGATGTGCTGACATATGCGATTTCCGACGCACCTGCAGGTTCGACATTTAACACGAGCACAGGTGAGTTTTCCTGGACGCCGGGAGAGTCCGACAACGGCACCTATTCTGTTATGGTAACGGTGGATGATGACGATGGTGGAACAGATTCAGAGACGTTCGACATCGTTGTGAACGAGGTGAACAGCGCACCGGTTATTTCTCTTGTTGGAGTCAGCGTAATCGATCTCATTCTTGGTCTCGACATCTATAGTGAACCAGGTGCGACTGCGGATGACGAAGAGGACGGTTCCGGATTCGAAGTGACCGATATTGAGGGATGGGTAGATTCGTTTACGATCGGAATCTACGAGGTTTTCTATAATTTCATTGATTCGGGCGACCTTTCGGCGGATACCGTTGTCCGCACGGTCAATGTGAATCCGGGGAGTACGGAATGTTCGGATGGTGAGGACAATGATGGCGACTGGGCCACTGACCTTGAGGACGAGGGCTGCACAAGTTTTGCGGACGATAGCGAAAACCAGCCACCGGTGATCAGCATCGAGGGAGATAATCCACTTGAGATTGTGGTGAATGTCGGTTTGTATGTCGAGCAGGGGGCCACCGCTAACGATGCGGAAGATGGTCTCGGCCTCACTGTGCCAGAATCTGGTATCAACACTTCTGCGGTGAATACGGGAGCAGTGAGTTCCTATCTCGTGTCGTACGACTTCACTGACGAAGACGGCGCATCTGCCGCGACGGCGTTCCGTACAGTTAATGTTGTTGCTGGCGGTAATGAATGCAACGACACAATAGACAACGACGGCGACGGAAATGTTGATGGCGGCGACTCTGGTTGTGATGGTTTTGACGATACAACCGAAAATACCCCCCCCGAAATCGTTATCGAAACGGAAATGGTCATGCTGACGCTTCATAGCGCATTCAATCCTCCGGTGAGCGTGCATGCGACCGACATTGAAGATGATGCACAGAGTCTTCCCATAGTCATCAATGTTCTGGGTAATACAGTGAACATTGACACGATCGGCGAATATACCGTTACCTATGGCGCGACGGACTCCCTCGGAGCAAGCGCTGCTCCAAAGACTCAAGAAGTTCGTGTTCGCGCAGAGTGTGGCGATGACAGAGACAATGATGACGATGGAAACACTGACGCCGAAGATCCGGCATGTCATTCCGATGGCGACGAAGACAACGACGATTCGTATGATCCAACGCGGCAAGATGAGGCAAATGACCCAGAGTGTAATGATGGCGAAAGTAATGACAACGATGAGGAAATAGATTTTGGCGAGGACGAAGGCTGTGAGAACTTGGGGGATGATAGCGAAAACATTCCGCCAGTGATTGAAACGGAACTTGTTGCGATGACACTCACCGCCGGTGACTCGTTCGTGTTAACGCCCGGCGAGGACTATTCTGCGTCGGATAATGAAGATGGCGGTTTGACAGACAAAGTGGAAGTTTCTGGTGCCGATTTTGACACGAATGTTCTCGGCGACCACGAAGTTACTCTCAATGTGACCGACAGCGACGAAGCGGCGGCAGATCAGGTGACTATTACCGTGACGGTTGAAGAAGCTCC
>Ga0209541_10005230_pt1 | contig 22703 bp, 23 predicted proteins | sample RifCSPlowO2_01_FD_184027 | JGI IMG/M metagenome (GOLD analysis project Ga0209541, IMG submission 184027) | Groundwater microbial communities from Rifle, Colorado - Rifle CSP2_plank lowO2_0.1 (SPAdes) (version 2) | ecosystem: Environmental > Aquatic > Deep subsurface > Groundwater | place...
ATAGCAATTGCAGCAGAGCACGACATTAAAGCGCAAAAAGCGGGAAACGTTGTTAATGAAAGAGGAATTATAATTGAGAGAGATTCTCTAAGATTAGATTTCAGGCAGGTTTAATAATCCCTTTTTATTATAAGATTGATGATAAAAAAGGGCGAGTGGGTGCTGATTTTATTTAACCTGCTTTACATAGTTGCTTTTACGATATATTATGTTGCAAGGCAGAATTATGAGTTTATGGTTTATATCGGAGTTCTTGTTTTGCTTTTTGCTGTTGTTTTTGCTATTCAAAGGCGCGTTAAATTTCCTGTTCTGATTTTGTGGATGCTTTCTGTTTGGGGCTTGTTGCACATGCTCGGCGGGGGAGTGCATCTTGCGGATGGAACTGTTTTGTACAGATGGATTCCTATTGAGCTTTATCAGGGAATAGATTCAGAGTTTGTTCTTTTGAAGTTTGACCAGATTCTTCATTTCTATATTTATTTTGTTATGTCGTTTGTGCTGGCGCATCTTGTAAGAAATAAGATGCAGGGGATGAAGCCGCTTTATGTTGGACTATTCGTGGCACTTGCGAGCATGGGTTTGAGCGTTATTAACGAGCTTATTGAGTTTGGAGCTGTTCTTTTCTTAGGCAAGACTGGCGTTGGGGGATATTATAATACTCTGCTTGACCTGCTGTTTAATACGCTCGGGGCTGTTGTTGGTGCATGGGCTAGTTCGTTGCGAACACGCCATTAGGTAATTTGTAGCCAGTAATTTCTTCTAAGGGAAGGATGACGTTGTAGATTTTGGCTATGTCGGAGAATTGTGCTCTGAATTCATTGATAAAATTTCTTAATTCGACTGAACTTTTGCCCAGCAGTCCGATATCATAGTCCCATGCCGCGCCTATGTATCTGGAATAAAATGTTATTCTTTTGTGTTTGGTGAAAAAGTCCACAAGCCTCTTATTAATTTCTTCACCGAATTTAATTAGCTTTAATTGTATCCCATACCACTCGTAGCCAAGTTTTTTCCAATCAAGAGAAATCGTATATCCTAAAATAACTCCTTCTTTTTCTAATTTTTTTATTCTATTTCCCGCGCCATTCGGAGTTAATCCTACTTTTTCCGATATATCAACTAAACTTGCACGCGCATCAGTGTTAAGCAGAGATATTATATGCGCATCTTTTTTATCAAGATTTACCTTTTCAGATGAAAACTCCAGTCTTTTTCCTCTTTCTTTAGAGCCAAGAAACTTAAATCCGAAATGGCTTCCTTCTTCCCATCTCAATACTACATATTCATCAATATATTTTTTAAATTTAGTTAAGAATTCGTTTATGACCTCTGATAGTTCAACTCTTTCAGGAAGGATAATATCAAAAATTAGGCTCCACCTTCCTGCTGCTGGACCTATCCAGGTCATATACCTGCTTTCTTTCAGATAATTTATGATTTCTTCTTCGCTTTTTTCTTTGAGATTGGCAAGTTCCAGCAAAACAACATAATGAGCAAGCCCCAGCTTCTTTTCATTTAAGACAATGTTAAACTCTTTTATGAGCCCTGCTTTTATGAGCCTGTTTATTTTGTAATTGACATTCTCTCTTCGCAACCGAATTTTTTTGCCTATTACGCTTATGTGCTCCCGCGCGTTGTTGAGCAGTATTTCTAAGATTTTCTTGTCGTAAGCGTCTAATTTTATCGTTCTATTTGGGTCGGCTATCTTGTTCTCCTTAGCTGTATTATTCATTGCGTCTTTTATTTTTATTTCTTTGAGATTTTCTCCGAAATCAATTTTGCTACTTAAATCGTCGTCTTCGTATTTTTCAAGCAATTCTTTTATATCTTTTGCCATATTTTACATTTATGCATTATAGTATATAAATATTGCGTTTATGGAAGAAATAAGGTGCGGATAGTTTATATAAGTGCATTACTATAGCCTAATATGGAAAACGAAATAAAACCTAGAGAATATTTAGGAGGCAATAGATAATGCCCCTGTGTGGATTTAGCCCGAAAATGCTTGAAGGTTTGCGAGTCTTTCAAGAAGGGTTAGTGGAACATGGATTATTTCAGCGTTCAAAGGAAACTAACCAGACGGTTCAAGAAAGGTTGGAAGAGGAGTTATCTGATATGGGTAGATTTTCTGTAGAAACGCATAGAATAGAAAATCCTGAATTGAGAGCTTTGACAGAGAGCTTATCAAAGTTTGCCCAATCCTTTTATAAATTGGCAAGAAAGAAAGGAATTGATAACTATAAACAAACAGCGAAAGAGGTAAATAATTTCTTTATTGAGATGGACGCGAAATTTTATGGAGAATTGCAAGGGAAGCCAGAAGATATGAAGAAACTAGCAGAACACTTAAATGCGTATAGCATTGGGGCGCACTAAAATGCCCATTTGTGGTTTTAATCAGGAAATGGTGCAGGGCTTAGCAGGTTTTCATAATGGGCTTGTTGAGCACGGCGTTATAGCCCGTTCAGAAAAAAAAGACCAAGCATTTGACAAGACAATTGAAAAAGAACTAAGTGATATGTCTCGTTTCCTCAAGGAGACGTACAGGATAGAAGATTCAGAGATGCGTGAATTGACTGAGGCGCTTGCAAGATATGCCTGTGTGTTTTATAAGTTAGTTCAAAGAGAAGGCGTAGATAAGTACAAGCAGATTATTCAATTTCTGAATAAGTTTTATTTTGAGATGGACAATAAGTATTATTCAGAATTAGAGGGGAAGCCAGACGATATGAAGAAACTTGCTCTTTATCTGAATGAGATTAAGATTTAGTTCTTTTCAAGCAACCATTTCCAAACAGGTTTAATAATTATTTTTTTATCTTTTAGGATAAACTCTTCTTCTTTATCAAGAGTTAGAATCAAACCTTCTTTTAACCGGTATTCTTTCAAAGCTTCAATCAACCCATCAACCTCTCTCTTTTTTGTTACTGCGTTATCTAAGACCAAACATATCTGAATCGCTTTGGTTATTTTAAGCCCTTCTTTAATAATAAAGTCACACTCATTATTTTTAGCATGATAATAAACCTCATTTCCATCCCTTACTAACTCTATGAAAACGAGGTTTTCTAATCTTTTTCCTGCGTTCTCTGAGAAATTAAAAGCCACGGTTTTCAAAAAGCTATTATCCAATACATAAAACTTTGATGAAGAGACTTTCTGCTTCTTAATTGAGTAATCAAATTTATTTATTGTGGATGCAACAAAAACGTTTTTTAGATATCCAATATAATTGTTTATCATGCTCAAACTTTTTATGCTAGAAACCTGTTTTAATGTCGAATAAGAATAAGTCTTGCTAACGTTAGAGAATAAGTATAAGATTAGATTATTGAGTTCCTTAATCTTTTTTAGATTATATCTTTTTATGATGTCTTTGTTAAGTATATCCTCAAAATATTGTTTTGAAAGACTTAAATCATCATTTATTATTACTAATGGGAATCCGCCATTTTCAAAGTAATAATTAAACGCTTGAGAAATTGCTCTCCTTTCATCAGTTGTTTGGTAATCTATTTTAATCTTTTTGACTAAGAGAAATTCTTTAAAAGAAAAAGGATATAGCTTAATGACCTTATTTCTTCCAGTTAGAAATGTTGAAATCTCAGAACTCAGAAGGCTGGAATTTGAGCCGGTAACAAAAACTTTAATCCTCTTTGTATATAGGTTATTTACCCATCTTTCCCAGAAAGGCACATTTTGAATTTCATCCAAAAGAAAGATTACATTCGTTTTTATTCCATATCTTTCTGAGACTATATCTTCTATATCTTCAAAATTTTCCACTTTAAAATCCGTAAGCCTTATATCATCAAAATTCATGTAAACAAATTTTTCTTTAAGTTTTTTCGATATAATCTTTAGAAGCGAGCTCTTTCCACATCTTCTAATGCCCGTTATAACTATTATCTCGTTGCCTTTCATGTAATCGTTTAATGAGACTTCTCTTTCAATAAGACCGTTCAATTTATCAAACAAATCTTGCTGATCCCGTAAAACTTCTTTTAGTTTGTTCTTTTCCACGTTTTCTATCAGACTATGGACTTTATAAACCTTTCTTTTCCATTTAACAATTGTTTATAAATAGGCATATTTTGGTAAAGAAAGCTTAAATTAGGATTAATCCTTCTATTTTTTAGTTCTTCCAGACAAATTCATTGCAGAAGCCGCAGTTCTTTTCAATATGGCAGGGTTTAAAGTTAGTATCGTAGCAGGCGAGTATTTGCTGGGCGGTTTGCATGAGCTCCTGTTTAACTGTGTGAAGATTGAAAAAGGTTTTTGGCGAGTTAATTTCGCGCGCAATGTTATCATCTCCAAGGTCGAACTCAAGTGGTTTTTCGTGGCGCAGCATGTCAAGAGTGAGGCGCCTGACTGGTCCGAGGTTGAGATTTGGAGCGGCGAGCGCGTAAAGCCCGAGCTGCCAGTTGCGATGCTGCGCCGTGATAAATGATTTTCCTGTTTTGTAATCTATGATTTCAAGGCCTTCGGGATGAATGTCAATGCGGTCCGCATATCCCTCAAATTCCAAACCGTCAATGTTTACGTGGAGTTTTTGTTCTGTAAGCGAATGCCGGTCGTATTTGTGCTTGTTGCGCTGGAAGAAGACGCGGAGAATGGTGAGTGCTTCGTCGAGATTGATGATGCGCCATTCTTCTTCAGCGTAGCGTGCGTGCGCAAGGTCGAGAAAACCGCTTTCTGCTCTGAACTGATGTTTGATGCCTTCTTCAATGATTTCGTGCACGAAAGAGCCGAGCCTAATGTCTTCCCAGGAGATAGGCTGTTTTTCCGGCATCTGATAACGATACTTGTATTCGTATTTCTTTTGGCATTCGGTGAAGAGCAGAAGCGCTGAAGGGGAAAAGGTGATGCGCTTTGGTTTTGGCGGCGCGCGCGATTGCGTGTTTTTTTCAAGGACCATGACTGGCTTGCTTTCGATTGTAAGAGTGTCATCTTTTTCAAAGTTTACGTCTGAGTTTGTTGTGTAATCTATTTCGTTGAGAAATTGTGAAGGAATGTGAGGTTTATTGTTATAATCGCGCGCATATGTCAGTACGAGTTTTTCTTTGGCGCGGGTGAAGGCCACATAGCATAAGCGGCGCTCTTCGGCTAGTTGGTTATCGCGTTCAAGTTCAGCTATGGCTTCTTCTTTCAGATATGAGGGAATGTCTGTTATTTTGTCTTTTATTTCAGGCAGGAGCTCTGATGGAAGAAGATGGTCTTTTGACATGCGCTCTGCAGGGAACTTGCCTTGCACTATGCCTGAGACAATGACTATGCGATATTCCAGTCCCTTGGTTGCATGGTTGGTCATGATACGCACTCCTGCGTTTTGTGTGCTTGCTGCATCGACTTCAATGCCGAGGCGCTGCATGATTTCAAGATGGTAAAGAAAATGCTCGAGGTCTGCGTATTCCGCAGAAGCGTATTCTTTTGCGAGCGCGAGAAATTTTTCGATATTGAGCTTTTTTTCTTCGTCTTCAATATTACAGAGAATTTGGATAATTGGGTTACTCTTTGCCCCAAATTCTCTGTCTGGAAACTGAGAAAATCTTCGATTTTCGAGGCCATCAAGAACATTCAGTTCTTGAGGATTCGAATTAACTATAACATAATCACCCGAATTCTTCATATCTGCACTGAACTGCGCTTGTATTTGCGTGAGCGCTTCATGAGCAGGTTTGCTGGTGAATTCTTTGATGTTAGTCAGGCGCTGGGTGAGGAGAGATATTTTATCTTTGGTTTCAGGGGTTAATTCGAGTGTGGAGAGTGTTTTGAGTAGGTGTGCGCTTAGGCAGGGCTGTTCCATGCTCTTTTTTATGAGGCGGCTTATCTGGGCGAAGTCATCCGGGCTGATTCTTTCGTTGTAAATAAGCTCCCACCACGCCTGCTCGCCTCCTCGGGAGTTGTGCGTAAGCTTGCTTGCAATCGTCGCGTAATTGATTAGTTTTCTTATGTATGACAGGCTCAGGAGCGAAGTGCGCGTGACTGAAACGTATGGGATTTTAGCTTCTTCAAGTTCGCGCTTGAGCCGGCGTGATTGGTGATGCGTGCGAAACATGATGCACATTTCCTCTAAAGGAACGTCATGCTGCTGATGCGCGCGAATGAGCTCGATAATTTTGCGGACTTCTTCTTTGTCGTTGGCAAGTTCAATTACTTTTACTGGTGAGCCTTCGCGCTGTTCTGAGTTGAGCACGCGGATGCATTCTTCCTTGTTAATGTAGTTATGCTCGATAAGCTTATGTGCGACACGGAGAACAGTATTTGGCGAGCGGTAGGATTTATCGAGTGCAGCTATATCTTTTTGTTCTACGTTGAATGCTCTTTTGAACTCTGCCACGTTGTCGCGGTAAGCTCCCCTAAAGCGGTAGATAGACTGATTGATATCGCCTACGACTGTGATATTGTGATGCAATGCTAAAGCTTTTAGAAGATCACATTGCATTTTGTTGGTGTCTTGGAACTCGTCCACAATAATATAATCGTAGTTTTTGCTTATTTCAGGATAATTTTCAAGCAAGGCGAGAGCGTAAATATGCAGGTCGGCGTAATCAAGCAGCGAACGTTTTTCTTTTATCTTCTCGTATGCGCGCCATGCCTGCAGGAACTTTTTTCGTGCGTAGAGCGTGCCCAACAGGGCGAGTTCGTCCTTTAGTTGTCCGCGTTCAGACCTTTTACTGTGCGCGCCCAGATGGAGTGTGTTGAAGCTGAATTGCAGATATTCGAGCGCGCGCTCGAGATTGTCAATCTTTTTTTCTGCGAGTGTTTGAGTTAGATGAACGTCTAAATCGTGATGCGCGATGCCTAAATCTTTGGCAATACCTATGGTGTCGATGTATTTAATGCATAATCTGGGATGCAGCTTGAAACTTTTGTGCATAAGGATTTTTGCATCATCAGGCAGCAGGATACGAAAGGAATCATTTATTCCTATTTTTGAGCCATGCATGCGTAGAAGGTCTGCGCAGAAGGAATGAAAAGTGCGGATGACTGGCTCGTGAGGGGGCGCAAGTGAAGGAATGACCGTGGTGATGCGTCTTTGCAGAGAGGCGACTGCTTCATTTGAAAATGTTAAGCACACTATTTTTTCAGGAGCGTAGATATTATTTTCTATCAAATACTTCATTTTTTCTACAATGGTGTACGTCTTGCCTGTGCCTGCTCCTGCAAGGATGACGCATGGACCCGTGCTCTTTTTTATGACTTCTTGCATCTTGCGAAGATGAAATGAGGGGTTAAAAAGATTTAGTTATACTATCTCGCCATGACCGATAAGGCGCCAGTGATTATTGACATTGCGGGCGATGGCGATGTTCTCGCCTTTGAATGGCACGACCGGGATGCGAAGGGCGAGTTCGGCTTCATTATTTTTGACTTTCTTGACTGTGCCGACGCTCACTGATGTATTGATGCTTAACAGAAGCATCTCGCTGGGTTTGACTGGATCGACAGCTGTCTGCTGCTGTGTGCCTAGCATTTGATCGAAGAGTTTGTATTTAATTGATAGCGTGTATGTTGGCTCCGGGAGTTTGCCAATATGTGATACTATGGATCCTGAAAGTGCATCGGCTTTTCCGAGAGACATATCGAGTTCGGTTTCGATTGACATGCTTCCTCCGGGAGTTATATAGTCCAGTTTGTGGCTGCCCTTGAACAGCGCTTTAACTTTGGTTTTGAGGGGATTGTAGGTGAGCTGATTTGCTTCTTTGATGGCGAGACCAGGCTTGATTTCTATTTCGTCGCCGACTTTGAGCGTGCCTTGCTTGAGCGCGCCGCCGAGAACAGCACCGTTTAGTTTATCTGGAGTAGTGCCTGGTTTGTTGATGTCAAAGCTTCGCGCGACAATAAAGAGCGGGTTTCCCTTTGTGTTGCGTTCGGGTGTTGGTATCGCGCAGAGGGCTTCGTAGATTTTGTCGATGTTGACTTCCTGCTGGGCTGATACCGGAATAATGGGCGCGTTCTGCGCGATTGTGTTATGTACTAATTTCCTGAGCTCTTCGTAATTGGCTCGGGCTTGTTCTTTTGTGACGAGGTCAATTTTATTCTGAATGATGATGGCATGGCTGATGCGTTTTGCCTGAAGTGCGATGAGGTGTTCGCGTGTTTGAGGTTTAATACCTTCATTAGCTGCCACTACGAGAACGGCTGCATCCACGATGGCTGCGCCAGATAGCATAGTGGCCATAAGCATCTCGTGGCCTGGAGCGTCCACGAAGGAAACATATCTTAGCGGCGTGCCTTTGTTTTCACGGTTTATGCCTGAAGCGTCTTTGGAAAGTAAGATGTCTGCGTAGCCTAAGCGTATTGTAATGCCGCGCTTGAGTTCTTCTGAGTGCGTGTCTGTCCAGCGACCTGAAAGTTTGTGAAGAAGAGTTGTTTTGCCGTGGTCGATGTGACCACACATGATAATATTAAGCGTGGGAATTGCTTCGTCGAACTTTGCCATAAATCTAATGCGCAATAAGGCATTTTAAAGGTTTGTTCTTTGGTCTTATTGAGTTAGGTAATATGCAAAATAGCCAGCAACTCCATAACTTACTGCTTTGATGAATTCAACTCCTGTGGCAAGGGCAAGCCTTCCCCCACGTTCTTTCCAAGAGCCTGCTTTGTTCTGACTGGTGCGCCATAAAGTATATCCTGGAATTAGATTCCTAATAATCTCGCGCGTGCATATTTCCATGCATTCTGTCATGTCTCTTGAATCAAATGAATTCTCTCTTGAATGCCCTGTTCTATCTCTGTCCGGACTTTTATTGACTAATTGTTCTATATCTTGGGTTGTTGTCATAAAATTCGATTAGTTAACAGGAAAGTTTTATTTTTATGCAGTGGGCGCGGCCTCTATCTTCTTTTCTTTTGGCTTGTTTTGGTCAGGGAACATTTCAGCGAGCTTTTTGTGACCGTGCTTGGTGATGACGAGATTGATTTGAGAAGTTTTTTCCGAGAGGCGGCTGCCGCGCACGGTTTTTCTTAATCGAAGCCCTTTTGGCGTGTAGCGCTTTTTCTTGCCTTCGCGTCGAGGTCGTTTGTGCATTCCCCAGCCTTTCGTGAGCAATACGCGCTTTAGTTCAGGACCTTCGACGTCTTTTTTGTGCGGAAAGCCTGCGTTGTCTGAAGCGCCTGCAATTATCAGTTCATATCCTTCAAGGTCTGCACTAATGTCAGAACCCTTAAGGTTCTCTCCTACGTGTTTTCCAATAAGGGTTTCGCTCGTGCTTTCGAGTTTCCACGTTTTACCATTCTTATCTGCAAGATTTAGTTTGAAAGGCATATTGTGATGAGAAAAAGGTGGTTTTTAAAGATGTCGTTCACGAATACGCCAAGAACCACACGAAGTAGGGCATTTATCTCATGCCACCAGTCAAAGACTGGCGGTCTTTGACATTCCCCACTTAGAATTCTTGCGCTGTTTTATGGTTTGGATTTCCTGAAGCACATTAAGCTCGTCGCGCGCAAGAAGGTCTTTGTGCTTTTTAAAATCCTTGAACTGCGATTCAGAAATGTTTGCGTATAGGAAGCGTGTTACTTTTAACTGCCTGTCAAACGTAACTCCTGGCAGTGAGATTGCAATCTCCTGCCCTGCCTGCGCTTCTTCTACATTATGCTTGTCAGCCTGTATTGCTTTGACATGCGCAATGTTATTGTCATTTTCATCTATCAGAGGTATGCGTGATTTGAGCGTTCCTGCCTGTACGCGCACTCCGAAAATAGCAGGATTTGAGTTTCTAAAGACAAATTGAGGAAGAATTTCAAGCTTGCAGATGGTTGCGAGCCCCATGAGTTTTTCTTTTTCAATTTTTTTCAGGAGGTTCTGGCGCCATTCCTGAACTTTTTCAATTAGCTTGTAGACTACCTCGTCTGTAAACACAATGACTTTGCCGTATTCAATTTCTTCTTCAGAATCTACATTGAATCCTATGACGAGCGCATCAAGTGGCTCATTCTCAAGATTGGCTTTTGCGGCAGCTATGTCTGCTTTGCTGATTGGCCCAATGCCTGCCTTGAGAATCTTTATGCCTGCCTGGCGCAATAAAATAGCAAGAGCCTCTAGGCTGCCAAGAGAATCTGCTTTTATTACCGCTCCTTTTTCATCTACTCGCACAGCATTTTCTATTTCTTTCTTGAATTGAGCCATTATTTCTTTAAGATTATTATTTAACTTTTGAAAGGGCATTCCTGGAAGAAGACCTTCTTTATCTGTCAGTTTGAGCCGAACACCTGTGGCTGCCAAAGCATTTTTTACAGATTTATATTTGAACGAAAGAGGCTGTATTTCTTCAATTGAGCGTATTTTCGATATAAGTGGTTTGCCAAACGTTGCTATCACTATATCATCTCCTTCCTGCAAACTGCCATCATAGAGGATGGCTTCCACATGCTCTATTGAACGCTCTTTTTTTATTTCTAAAATAACGCCCTTTGCGTCCTGCGCAAGCTCAAGTTGTTTTGCAAGGAATTTTTGACAGAGACCGCATAAAACAAAAAGAAGCTCTGAAATCCCTTCTTTTGTTCTGGCTGAACACGGCACTATCGCAATTTTTTTTGTGAAGTCAGTTACTTCATAAAACAGCGAGGAATCAAATCCGTGCGATTGCAGTGCGCCCTGAAAAGTCATAAGACCGGTGTCAAACTCATCTTTTACATTTATTGCCTGGGTTTCAATTGCTTCTTTGATGGAATCGCGCTTTTTCCATCCAGAGAGGTTGTCAATTTTGTTTAAGGCGACAACAAACGGGGTTTTGTTCGCCTTGAGAATGGAAATAACTTCTGCTGTCTGGGGCTCAATTCCTTTCTTTATGTCTACCACAAGAATAGCTAAATCCGCCAATGCTCCTCCGCGCTTTCGCAGGTTCGTGAAAGCCGCATGCCCTGGAGTGTCAATGAACAGAAATCCCGGAATCTTTAGCTCCGTGCCTGTTTTTTTTATCAATGGGCAGGCGCGCTCAATTTGCTCAATTGGATATTTTGTAAATGAGATTTTTTGGGTTATGCCTCCTGCTTCTCCTGCCTGCACGCACGTTCCTCTAAAGCAGTCCAAGATGCTTGTTTTTCCGTGGTCTACATGACCGCATACTGTTATGATTGGCTGGCGGATATGTAATGTGTTGGGAGTCATATTTCAAGTGTACCATTTTCTTAATATTTGTGAGGAAAGGGCGTTTAAAAGGTTTGGGACGCGATGTTCTAATCAATATAAGCAAAGCATATCCGGAGATTTATCCTGATTAAATCGTTCTATATTCAAGAATCTCTGTCTATCCATTCCCTTGCTTATATGACATAATCAACGGGAATGTCTATATCCGAACAGAGATTTATTTTTAAATCCTGCAAAGTTCAGATAGCATGCCTGACGAAGAAACACCAGCATACACCCCTGCTTCTGCTAATAATTCAAATATTATTGATTTGAGCAAGCCGCAGGTAGGCACGCTTCACTTTAAGCTTATAAAAGAGATGGGAAATAAATCTGTTGTTCTTGAACTCGTTCCGCCTGATGCAGTTACGCGTTATTCTTATGGTGGAGAGCTCTTTAAGTGTTTAAAAGTTAGTCGCTCGGATTTAACCACCACTATATTTGATAAAGTTAATGAATTTGAATATAGGTGCACTGGACAAAGGCTTACGGATTTTCTTGATGACGCCAAGGAAAGGTCGGGAGGGTTATCTGTTGAACCATACAATCCTCACCATTAGCCTATTATTCTTGTTAGGTTTTGGAATTTTCCTTTATTTTTTTAGCGAACCGAGCTCTTTCAGCTATTCACTTATAGAGAATTTTGGTAATTGTAGCACATTTTGTCCAGAATTCCCTAAAGGACAATTCTTAAAAACAGATGATGCAATTAACAGAATTGTCCATACGAAAGCTATTTGTGAAGGCGCAACATGCAGGGATTTTTTAATAACCTGCGCGCCAAACAATTCAGTTGTGGGTATGACACCCCTCACAGGATTTGTTACTTTCCCTAAAGACTGGAAGGATACACGTATTGAAAAATCTTTATGTGTGCCGTAACCTGCTGTCAAGACACCAGTTGTCTGGTCCGTGAAAGAAAACTGCGAGCGCCGCGATTAAGATACCGATGTCTCTTATAGCGATGTCGTTATAGCCCAATACAAAAATAACTCCTGCTAAGTGTATAGTTGCAAAAGCGGAGGCTATGCGCGTTAAAAAGCCAACGAGCAGAAGCACCCCGATGAGTATGTCGAACAACCCATTTAGTAATACAGCTTGCGCAACCTCGATGCTAAACGGAAGCGCTTGCGGAAAATAAGAGGCCCATAAAGAAGGTTTCAATAGCTGGTCAAGTCCTATAAGAAAAAATGTTAGTCCGACAGCATAGCGCACTACTTTTGGGGCGTAAGGCTTTAAGTTTTCTAATAATTTCATGATGATTCAACAACAACAGTTCCGCGCGAGCTTGGATTGAGATGGTCGTGGTAGTTCCACGAGCCAACTTCATTGAATACAAAAGAATAGGATTCTCCCTGCGCAAGTCCTCGGCACGCATCAAATATCTCATTTTCCTCATCTGTTCCGCATTTTGCAATATCTGAATTAGGATAAGATTTATGGGAAGGGTGAACAGCAGAAGCAGGCCAGCTCATCCCTGCTTTATTATTGAGCCAAGTTATTCTTTCTCCCTGCTTAATTGTAATTGTCTCTGGAGAAAAACCATTGCTTGTTATTTCTACTGTCTGCTGGCTTGGCGAGCTGCCCTTTGGCAGATTTAGGGACAATGGCTCCTGTAGGTTTGTGCTTTCCGAAGCCTTCTGCTGGTTCTGAAAAAAGAATATTCCGATTACAATAACAAGAACTGCAATAATCACAATCGCGCTTTTTTTCATGCATCTTTAAAGAAACGCGTTTTATAAACCTTTAGAGAAGTTTGCAATAGTCAATAAAAACAATAAAAGGTTACAAACTTCTCTAATAAGAACTTTGAAACATGTCAAGAACCGCCAGTCAAAGACTGGTGGCATGATAAATGCTACACTTCGTGTGGTTCTTGAACACTGTCAGAATTCCACGAGGGATTATAGTGATGGAAATTAGTTTTCGGACTTATTAGTTTTTCACCCCTATCTATGAAATGAAATGAGGTTTCCGATTATTAATTTCCTTTCATATAATGTTATTTGCTATAATTCAAAGTTAGCCAAAATTTTCTTACTGCCTCCTCCGTCGGTAAACCTCGAATCCTTTAGATAGGTGCCTTCGTTAAATCGAGAAAGAGAAATGGTTTTTCAATAGCAAAGCTACTTAACCTAACATTGATTTAACGACTACATTTTATTCCGTCCAAATTTTTACTTACTTTAAATACGAGAGAGAAGTTCCTACATTTTTAGAAAAACATATAAACTCTTAGGTATACTTTGAAAGTATGGCTCCCAAGATAGATATTTTTTGTTTTGAAAAATATTTTGAATTATTTATTTCCTTAGTCGAAACAGAGAGTAAGATGAAATTTGTTTCGTTTCCTTCAAATACCTATACTGAGGGGCAAGAAGGATATAAAGATAAGATTTATGAAGAAGCCAGACAAAAACTTCAACTTTCAAGTTGGGATTCAAGTAAAATAGGTTCTGGAGAAATTATGCGGAAAGTCATATCATCTATAAAAGTACATAACAACAATCTCATTAAACATTTTACCATACTCAAATTTGAAAATTTGATAAAAGACACTAATAATCTCATTAAATATGAACAAGCATTGTTTGATTTTTTTCGTGACTTGAAAAACGATGAAGAGTCATTTGATATTTTAACTAAAAAATTTAGCAGAAATTACCCTCTTATTGCATACCTCTTTTTTATTAAAGACAAGGCTCAATATATGCCCATTAGTCCAGAAAAATTTGATTCTGCCTTTAAAAAAATAGGTGTGCCTGATTTCAAAACGAGCAGAAATTGTTCTTGGAATAATTATCTACAATATAATAAATTACTAAACGAAATAAGATACTTATTAATAGACAAAGAGATTAAAGATGTTTCTTTGCTTAATGCACATTCTTTTACTTGGATAATCCCACATATTGAAAAGAAGTTAATAACTATTTCAGATAAAGAAAGTGCAAGAATTATCAAGAAATACCAAGCATTAAAAAGTAAAGATAAAGAGACCATTATACGAGCCAGAAAAGGACAAGGGATATTCCGAGATCGTCTAATCGATTATTGGAAAAAATGTAGCGTTACAGGATGTGCAAAAATTGATGTTTTAATCGCATCTCACATAAAACCTTGGGCAAAGTGTGACACAGAAGAAGCAACCGATGTTTTTAATGGACTATTATTGATACCAAATCTTGATCAATTGTTTGATATGGGATTTATTTCATTTGATAATGATGGAAAGATATTGATTTCACATAAATTAGATGTCGAGACTCTTAAAATTTTTGGGATACAAAAAGATATAAAATTATATGGACTCAATAAAGAACACTTGAAATATCTTGATTATCATAAAAATAATATATTCAAAAAATAAAACTATCTGAACTTCTCAAAATAAAAAATAGGTCTGCTACGCAGTGATTGATGTTAAAGTAAGTAAAAACTACGGCACCTATCTGATTTTCGGCAGTAAGAAAACTCTGCGCTCCCTTCGGTCGCTTGCCCCGCTGCGCTCTCACTCCATTTTTATGTCCTGCGGGACTAAAAATTCCGTTCGGGTCGGCTAACAGCGATTTAACGGCTCACTCCTTGCAGTCGTTCGACCCAAATCGTTTAATGTTCTCCGCTTCGCTCCGAACTTAAACGACTTCGTTAAATCGCATACGTTCTCTTTAGAACTCAACTTCGCTAAATGATTCTTCCTTGACTCTTTTGTTTGGAGTTTCTTTTTTGGTTTCCGGCTTTAATGAAGACTGCTGGGCATGGGTGTTGGTCTGAGCTGGAGCTGATGAAGGCGCAGAGCCTTCAAGGTCTTTTTCGTTTATGCTATTTATTGCTTTTTTGAAGGCAAGAAACTTGTCGGCAGGGATTCTTGTTCCGGCTTTTGTAAATCCTGTGTATCTCTCTGATTTTACGAATTCACGAATAGTTAGCCCTTTCCTGCCTAAATACTCGTCTATTCGTATGACAATGTCTGTTTCAGGGTTCTTTGCAATGCGGTCAATGTCAATGTCCATATTTTGGTTATGAATGAGCCATATTTAATTGTTTGTTTTGGTTATCGAAGTTTTTTTAGGGCGGCTTCAGTATAAAGCATACCTGCTATAACCACACCTTCAATTGTGTTGCGAAATGTCATATTTTGATAAGGGGTCCATCCGCATTTTGACAAGACGTCTTCATCTCTTATTCTAGATGATTTGTTTCTTGTGACAAGCGTGAATGACGCCTCATATCCTTCTTTGAGTTTGCCCATTTTAAATCCGAAGCGCTCTTCAAGTATCTGTCCAGGCACGAGCGAACGCATCTCTATATATCTTCTCAAAGACATTATCCCTTCGTCTACGAGTTCTAAATATACTTGGCCTGCAGTATCTGCCTGAGGCATTCCAGATATGCCTTTTTCTTTCTCTTCCCTTGTGTGCGGGGCGTGATCTGTACCAAAATAATCTGCTTCGAAGGCGCGCTTTCTTAATGCAAGTCTTTCTTCTGCGCTGCGCAATGGCGGATTCTGTTGGCCCCATTTGACTGGTCTGCCTGTTTGTTGCTCAAAATTCTCGTGGTCCAAGGTGACTTGTTGGGGAGTAAGCTCAGCATATGCCCTCACACCCTTCATTCTAAATTCTCTTACTATATAGAGTTCTTCTGCGCTTGATATATGGGCAACATCAGCAATAAAATTGTATTTTTCTGCGCATTCAAGAAACATTCTGACCGCGTTAATGGCTGCTTGTTTCGGTCTGCGCACATGATGAGGCAAGCTAGCATTTCTTATCACGTCAGCAATGGTCTCGCAATGGGCCTTTACGCGTCTTCCTCCATGATATTGTAATGTTCGCGGCACTTGCTCGTCTTTTTCAAACGTGCCTTCCACCGTCGCCCAAAATATCTTTTCCCACATATTTTCGGATGTTTTGGGCTGAATTTCAGGTTGAACGACCGTATGCCCAGAAAGATTCATTATTGGTTTCCTTCTGTGCGGCAAGTCAGAGTTCATCCATTCAATCTCTGTTTTGTATTCTTCATCTGTCGTCACTGGACTTCTAAAATTAAACATGCATACGCCATGTGTGGCTCCACCATGTGCGAGTGCAATACTAAGTGTATAGGCGTCCTCTTTATATGTCTGGTCGCCTGGTTGACCTGGCAGGATTCCATATGCGTCGCGAACATGCACGTGAGAATCGACACCTCCCGGAATGATTAATGTGTTATCTGGGACAATTAGGTCGGCTGTTGGCTCGTCATCAAAAGATATGATTTTGCCATCTTTTATGTGGGCGGTCTTTTTTGTCCGAATAACAAAGTTATAGCCATCATAAAACATTCCTCTGATAGTGCCTAAGGGCTGTGCTTCGAGAATTTCCTGCAGGTTACCCATACATACTTTTCTTGTTGAATATATAAAAAACTATGTTGCTCCTTATTGTGGATGAACTTTTTAGAGTAAGATTTTTATAGGTTGCCAGATGTGGGTTTGTATGGAATTTATTAGAGATTTTATTGATAGATATTATCGGGGACATCGCGATAGGATATTCAGAAAGACTGAAGATGACCCTGAAGTTGCCCATGAGCAGTTCGTTAAATTGGCTTGCAGAATACATTCTTTTAGACTTGAGCGCCTTCTTTTGAATTGTTCTGAAAATCAGTTGAAACCCCGCTTTGAGATATCGAATGCTGCAGGATTCAATAAAAATGGAACGATTCCTCCTCAATTTTTGCATTATTTGGGACTTGACAGGGTAGTTGTTGGAACCGTGACTTATGATGCGTATCCTGGCGAGCCTCGACCACGCATCAAGCGTTATCCGAATACAAATTCAATGGTCAATTGGATGAAATTACCAGGCATTGGTGCGCGTGCAGTGGCCGATGCGATTAATGAGCATGGGAACCATGGCGTGCCTGTAACAATTAACCTTATGGCAACTCCTGGCAAGAAAGGAGATGAAATGCTTTCTGATTTAGATGAGACTATCAAAGCCACGCGAGATCTTCCGCATGTCGACCGCTACGAATTGAATATCTCTTGTCCTAACACACATACTTCGGGGAATGCAACCGATGCGCGCAATGGGTATCAACAGAATCTTAGTGCTATGCTGAACGTTGTTGAGCAGGCTATAAAAATTAACCAAGATATTTATGTTAAAGTATCACCGGATATGTTATTTGAGGATGTCAAAACAATAATACACGTCTCTTGCGCATATTCGGTCGCAGGATTTACTACTGCCAATTCCACTACAGAACATAAACCTCTTTATATCACGTCTCCTCCGAATCAGGAGGGCAAGGGCGGGGCAACTGGTGCTGCGGTTTATTCTAAGTCGAGGCTTATACAGGAGCGGTTTGACAAAGAATTAGATTCTTACAGAGACTATAATGCGCACCTCATTGCATGTGGCGGCATTGATTCCCCAGATAAGGCTCGGGCTCGAACAGACTCAAACCGAGTTATAGGCATACAAGTTTTCACTCCTCTTATCATGAAGGGACCGGGGCTCATACGCGAGTTGCGAGCAGCTTAAGTCTTAAATAGAACTATTTTCTTTATGACCTATGAAACCCCTCTCAATCGGCGACATTAAACTGAAAAACCGCTTATTTCTCGCGCCAATGGTGGACGTGACTGACTTGCCCTATAGAATTATATGCCGTCGGGCAGGAGCAGGAATGGCATATACAGAGATGCTGAACATTGGGGCGATTTTGCACGAAAATAAAAAAACCCAGAATATGCTCAAAACCTGCGAAGAAGACAAGCCGAGCGGTGTGCAGATAACTGCTCCCAAAGTTAGTGATTTTAAAAAAGTAATTCCCCATCTTAGGAAATTTGACATTGTTGATATTAACTGCGGTTGCCCTTCCTCGAGGATAATGGACAATGCTTCTGGGAGCTATCTTCTTAAAACGCCCTTGAAGATTGCCAAGTACATTCGGGTTTTGAAAGATGCAGGATATACGACAACAGCAAAGATACGTTTGGGTTTTAAGAAAAACAATGTTTTGCGAGTTTCTAAGGAAATTGAAAAAGCAGGCGCCGATGCCTTGACTTTGCATAGCAGAATGGCTTATGATAGTTACGAAGTGCCTGCGGATTGGAAATGGTTTGCCGCTATTAAAAAAAATATCGGCATTCCTGTTATTGGGAATGGGGATGTTGATAGCGGAAAGAAAGCGAGCGAGGTGCTTGATATTTGTGATGGTGTGATGATTGCAAGGGCAGCTATCGGAGACCCCCAGATATTTGAAAGAATTCATTATTATTTTAAAACAGGAAAGGAGCAGGAAAGAGATTTTGAGAAGAATATTAAATATTTTATAGATTATCTTGAACTTGCACAAAAGCGTGATGTTGTTGAACTCTCAAGGATAAAGTTCATTGGTTCGCATTTCCTGCGGGGGTTTGCAGGTGCGGCTCAACAACGGAATAAATTTATGCAGGTGAAGACGTTTGAAGAGGCGAGAGCGTTCGTGAGGTCGTTGATTGCATAACTTTCAAGAGATAAACTTGGAAGGGTTTGGCAGAATGCCCTCTGTGTCAAAACACGACGCTCGGCAAGCGATCCTCGCAAGAAATACTAAATTATTTTGCTAAAAATTTCTTGCAAATCTCAATAAGCAAGGGTTTAACTTTTTCCTTAAATTCTTCAAATTCCGATTCTTTATATAACTGAATGGCAAGTTGTTCTATTTTTTCGTCACTCTCAAAGAATTTTCCCTTTTGAAGAAGGTCTAACTTTTCGTTAATCAATCCTATTAAATCTTTTTTGATAAGCGATGAATTTTTTATCTTTTCAACAATCTCATTTACGTCTGCTTTAAGAGAATCTTTTATCAAAAACAAGTCAAACAAGTCTCTTTCCTGAAGTTTTTTTCTTGTCAAGGTTGCTCTATATTTCTCTAAAGTAATCTCCTTTAGCGAATAACTCATGACATTGAAACTTTTTATGTCAAGTCCGAGCGTAAATAATAGCTCTTTTGAGTCAAATAAATCCGTTATTGCCTTGACTGAAACTTTTTCTGGAGAGCTATTCAATTTTTCTATAAAGTTTATCTCGACTTTTATATACTTATTATCGGTGTAATATACTTTGAATGTGTAAACCGTTCTTCCGCTTAACATTTTACAATATCTCTTATTGCTTCTATCTATGCTAAAATCAAGCCCTAGAACCTCCGCAATCTCTTTTAATTTGGGGACAAAAGAATCAAGAAAAGCCTTAACTTTCCTTTCTCTTGCACTTCTTGTTAACTCTCTTAAAGATCCTGAATATTTATACACAAAATCTAAATCTTCCGAGAATCGATGATATTTAAGATAATTTCTTGAAAGCAATGTTCCACCCTTAAAGATTAGTTCAGCTCCAAGACCTTTTTTCTCAAACTCTGCTAAAATCAAAGTTAAAAGGAGGTCTTTCTCCAATATGTCTTCATGATTCTTTAGATTAAGATTAATCTTCAATTGTTCTATGTATTTTCTTATATTGATTTCTTGCCAACCCATTTTGGATACCTCTTTAAGTATTCCCGAGTATTTTTTACTCTTATTAAATCATTAGTTTCTCCAAGATAAACTTTATCTAAATAGGTTTTTGCAGGATCAGAGTAAAAGTAACTTACGTTATTCTTAGTCTTTGATTCCTTTAATCCGAAAATAAGATTTTCTTTGGTTTTTATAAATTTTATATTAAGACCGACTATTTTTCTCTTACCGCTTATTCTTGTATTGATTATATTTATTATGTTGGGTGTTTGCCATGTCTTCCCCTGTTCATAAATCGCAGTATTAAGACCGAGATACCACTTTATCTTTTCTTTATTTAACGCACTAAAGGCAAGTTCCCTATCTGAATAGTTGCAGAATCCCCTTTCTTTTTCGTCATATGAATTGATGTAGTAATATCCCAAGAATATTCTTTTTATGTAATTGTGCTTAGATAAGTATTCAATAATTTTCTTATGATTAACTCTAAATTTAAGCTTCTTATACTCTTCCAACAAATGCAGGATTTCGTATTTTTTGAATATCTTTCCCCGGTTTAGCAAGGCTTCATGGATAGCATTTACCGCTTTCATAAATAAGTGATCATATTATCGTATATAAATCTTTCGTGCTGTTTTAAAAAAAGGCACTTTCTGCCTATTTCTGAAACAAGGCAAATATCCACAATTCATATTTTAGAATAGCTGTCAAGAACCACCTACTAAAGTAGGTGGCGTGTTGTGGTTCTTGATGTAATACTTTCATATTCAGAACAAAGGGATTAAGGAATGCAACTGGGAGCAAAACGCCGACGGAATACCCACACGCAAACTTTCATATTCAGAACAAAGGGATTAAAGAGGTCTTTAGCCGATATCTTTTAGCACAAGAATCGTTTTTTCTTTCAGTTCTTTGATATCTTTTTGCACGATATCCCATACCAGTTCCCAGTCTACATTGAAATAGGAATGAATAATAACATCTCTTGTTCCTGCAATCTTTTTCCATTCTATATTCGGGTGCTTGCTTTTTGTTTTTTCAGAGATATTTTTTACCGCTTCTCCGATTACCTCTATTCTCCTTAATGTAGCATCTTTAACATCATTATTTGACATAAACACTTGTTTGGATAAACTGCGCGTAGACCTCTCTATATTTGAGATAGCATCTAAGATGTGCCGTATATAAACCGAGTCGTCTTTTTTCATAATATTCTTATTTGTTCTCTTTTTATATAGGCTTTTAAATACGGATTAATCGATTTATAGGTTATAAGGTCAACTTTCTTTTTTAGTTTATTTTCGAGGTCCATCTTTACTCCCACAAAATTAAACAAGCCCATTCCTTTCTTTGGTTCAATGATGATATCAATATCACTCTCTTTTTTTTGTTCTCCTCGTGCGTAACTCCCGAATACGCTCGCCCTCTTTATCCCATTCTCTTTTAGAGTTTTAACTATTTTCAAAGTCATCTTATCTTTCTTAATCCTTTTCGATAGACTGCTCGATTTCATTTTTGAATAAGGCTTGTTGCGTTTATTAACGTTTTGCTCATACCCTATCGATTGTGAGCGCATTCAGAAACTATTATAACTGGTATTATCTTTTACTTTGCATGAGAAAAGATGCTCCTTTGTATCTGTATAATACACTCACTAGAGAGAAAGAAATCTTCAAGCCAATAAAGAAAGGCAGCGCGGGAATGTATTCGTGCGGACCGACGGTTTATGATTATGCCCATATTGGAAATATGAGATCATATGTATTTTCTGATATTTTGAAGAGAGTTCTGGTGTATAACGGATTGAAGGTCAAGCATGTTATGAACGTGACAGACGTGGGGCATCTCGAAAGCGATGGCGATGTGGGTGCGGATAAGATGGAGCTTGCCGTCAGAAAAGAACATAAAACTGCGCAGGATATTGCAGATTATTATCTCTCTGTGTTTAAGCAGGACATGGAAAAGTTGCATATTTCTGAGCCGAGCGTGTGGTGCAAAGCGACCGAGCACATTAAGGAACAGATTGAACTGATTAAAAAATTAGGGAAGAAGGGATATACTTATCGCACAAATGACGGGATTTATTTTGACAGCACGAAGTTTAAAGATTACGGAAAAATGGCTCGCTTGAACCTTTCGGGATTGCAGGCAGGCAAGCGGGTTGTATCTGGAGAGAAAAAGCACAAGACAGACTTTGCTTTATGGAAATTCTCTGAAAAACCAGGAGAAAGACAACAGGAATGGAATTCGCCTTGGGGCGTTGGATATCCTGGGTGGCACATTGAGTGTTCTGCTATGTCAATGAAATATCTCGGGGCGCATTTTGATATTCATACAGGAGGAGAAGACCATATTTCTATTCATCATACTAATGAAATTACGCAGAGCGAGGCAGCAACAGGAAAAAAGTTTGTGAATTATTGGCTGCATGGTGCGTTTCTTACGTTTAAAGGTGAAAAAGTTTCTAAGTCGAAAGGCGGGCTGTATACAATTGGGGAACTTGAAGAGCAAGGGTATGATGCGCTTGATTATCGTTATCTCTGCTTGCTGACGCATTACCGTAAGCAGCTTGATTTTTCACTTGAGGCTCTTGAAGCCGCGCGTAACGCACGTATGCGGCTTGTTCGCAAGGTGATTGAGTTGCGCGCGTCGCGCGCGAAAGATGCAGACTGTAGCGCGCTCTATGAAGAGAAATTTTTGAGAGCAGTGAACGATGATATGAACCTGCCCTCTGCTTTGGCTTTTATGTGGGGCGCGGTTAATGACGAGGCGTTTGGTGCAAAGAAGAAGCTTAAGCTTCTTGTGGAATTTGATAAAATTTTTGGATTGGGTATCCCGACTATGAAGGAAGAGAACGTCGTTGTTCCTGCTGCTGTGCGAAAAATGGTGGACGAGCGCGAGCAAGCGCGAAAGGTGCATGATTGGACGCGTGCGGATACACTACGTGTTGGAGTTTTTGAAAAGGGTTTTGTAATCGAAGATAGTTCTGACGGACCTAAGATAAGCAAGAAATAATGCCCTGTTCAATGCATGCTGGCAGTCTGTTTTGCATCATTTATGCCGGGATGGGGGGGG
>Ga0209541_10005235_pt1 | contig 22690 bp, 40 predicted proteins | sample RifCSPlowO2_01_FD_184027 | JGI IMG/M metagenome (GOLD analysis project Ga0209541, IMG submission 184027) | Groundwater microbial communities from Rifle, Colorado - Rifle CSP2_plank lowO2_0.1 (SPAdes) (version 2) | ecosystem: Environmental > Aquatic > Deep subsurface > Groundwater | place...
TAAAGTTTTATAAAGTTTTACATACTTCTGTAAATTAATGGTAGATAAAAATTTGTTAAATGAAGTTGGTATTCAAATAAATCCTCATCATGTGGATAGAGTTGAAGGAATGAGCAATAAAGAAGTTATCCAAAAAACAATTAATTTCATCCATCAAAGTGGAAAAATAAGAGATTACTTTGCAATGGGATTGGGAAGTGTTTTATTTGCAGAGGGTTTTGCAGATTTAGGAGCAGATATTTTAGAAGGAATTGCATCAATTACTACAAAAAGAGATTTTGATTTATATTCTGCTTTAGAGTTAGTTGTTGGTGTAGGAATGGTGTATTTAGGAGTTAGAGCAAGAAACAGAAAAGAAAATGCTTTAAAATCTCTTGCTAGCTCGTTGAACGAACATTATGTTAAAGATTAAACCTTTCGTTTTCTTATTAAATCTGTGAAGAAAAAAGAAATGATTTACAAAATAAGAAAATTAAGAAGAAAAGTTAGGTTTTAAGAGAATTGCAAGAAAATTAAAAATATCTCCTTCAACATCGTATAAATACTGTAAAGATATAAAAACAATTTCTATAACCAATTACGAACAAAATTGCAAAAGAATGAAGAAACAACAAAAAAATCTAAGGTTATTTGAACATGTTAAAATAAAAAGGGGCACCAACAAATATAAAAAGAGATGGGAGGTTTTTTTAAGGTATTATAACAGAGCTCCTGTAGTGTAGTCCGGTCCATCACCTCGGCTTCTCGAGCCGATAACCCGGGTTCGAATCCCGGCGGGAGCATTTGTGCGGGGGTGCCGGAGTGGTCAAACGGGCTAGCTTCAGGGGTTAGTAGCTTAGTGCTTACGCAGGTTCGAACCCTGTCCTCCGCAATAATGATCATAAAAGATGAGGGAATTCATTTACTATTCAAACAAAGGAAGAACATCCGGGAACTTTGACGACCTCATGGAAGCCGGAAGGATGGACATAGTCTGCCACATCATGATTAACTCCTTCTTTCTGTCCCAGAAAATGAGGGAGGATGTGAAGCTGCATTTGTTGCTCAATGGGCCGCCTGATCCTCCAAAGCACATAGAAATTCAGGCTAAGACAAGCAGGGGGATTCCTGAAACTGGGAAAAAAACAGGCTCGATAGACATAAGCAAAAAGGACATAGGCGGGCTGATAAAAAGAATTCTTTACAAGTATAAAAAAGGAAAAAAATCAGAGCCTTATCAGGGGATGTTCATAGAAAAAAAGAGCTTCATTGATTTAATTGATGAATTAAAAGGAAGGAGCATTTATCTTCTTGATAAAAAAGGAGATGACATTTCGAAGGTTGAGATTAAGGAAAATCCGATTTTCATAATCGGAGACAACGAGGGGCTCCCGAAAAAAGTAAAAAAGTACATCCTGAAAAACAAAAATGTGAAACCAATAAGCATTGGCCCTAAAGTGTACTTCGCCTCCCATGTGGTTGTTATACTGAATAATATTCTTGATAGAAATGAAATTTGACCAGCACTTTTTAGTAAATGCAAAAACCGCCAAAGAGATAATTTCCTATTTGGAAATAAAGCCAAGTGATTCAATACTGGAAATTGGTCCTGGCAGGGGTGCTCTCACAAGGTTTCTCCCGACGGCAACTCTAATTGAGATTGATGAAAGCTTAGTAAAAGGATTAAAAAAAGAATTTCCAAAAAATAGAATAATAAAAAATAGCGTGTTGAATGAAAAACTTGATTATGACAAGATAATTGGGAGCATCCCCTATTCAATATGCGAGCCATTGATAAATAAGATGTTAAAATCAAAATTTGAGTTGGTTGTTCTGGCAGTGCCGGGAAAATTTCTTGAAAATGGGCTGCTGAGCCTGATAATCCCTAGGCTACTTGATATAAAAACTTTAAGAGTCATAAACAGGAATGAATTTTCTCCAATGCCAAAAATAAAATCAAAAGTTATTTCAATAAAAAAGGAAAAATTAAATAAGGAGGAAAAATTAATAAAGAAAATATACCAGTCATCAAACAGAAAATTAAAAAATCTTATAAATGTCAATTTGTCTTTCAAAGAGAAAAGAATTAGGGAGTTGAATTTGAAACAATGGGAGGAGTTGTTAAATGCCATTAAAAGAGCCAGCATCAATGAGCGAATGCGTGTATTTCACAAACAGAGTTCTAAATAATGAGGGTTATATTAAAGCATGGGTTTTTAGAGAGTTGTGCCCTAAATGTAAAAAATCATTGATGTCAAAGCCAAAGGACTCAAAGACTGGCAAGATTAAGATAAGAGCAAAGGAATACGTTTGTGAATCCTGTGGTTATAGGGAAGACTCTGATTCCTACGAGGGCACTCTGACATGCAATGTAAATTACAAATGCCAGTACTGCTTAAATGAGGGCGAAGCTCAGGCGCCTTTCATAAGAAAAAAAGTCTCGAGGTTCAACGAAGAAAAGCAGAAGAAGGAATCTGTTGAGGCGGTGACTTTTGATTGTTCTAAATGCAGGAAGAGAATTGAAATAACAAAGAAGATGAAATAACTAAATTTTGGAAATTCTCAGCAACTAACAAGCAATTGAAGAGTGACTTGAAAACTTCCATTCAATTCGACACCAACATAACATCAAGGTTCACCACAAGTCAATAAACGGCAGAAAATCTACAATACTAACTTTTATTAGCCAGCTTGATGTCTTCAGACTTTATGGTTTTCCTTTTGGAATGATTTGCAAACATAACCGCCTTCTTCCCTATCTGTTCCCCAAAATCCTCCAAGACTTCTCTGAAGGCGGACTTCGCCCTGTCAGAGACTCTTTCAGCACCGGCCTTTTTCAATAGCTTCTCCATACCGGACAGCGATAAAGCATACTTCATAATACACTCTATAAGGTTTAAGATTTATATAAACCTTGCTATATAACAAATCAAAATAATCTTCAAATCACAACTATTCTGAAATAACAATGCTTGAAAAAGCATTTCTATAACAAAATTTATAAACATCCAAGTTCTAATTTAGAACACCCTATTGATTGTATAGTCAGTCACTGATTCTAGATAGGAACATTTATAAATAAAACTCAAAGAGAAAATATAAAACGCGGAAAATTTAAGAATTTTTCAGCGCAAAAAATCATGGGGATTTTTAAAGCATGCCAAAAACATCAAAACCAAGAGCAGGAAGTTTGCAGTATTGGCCCAGAAAGAAAGCCAAGAAGATTTATCCAAACATCAAGGCATGGAACCGGGCAAAGGATAACAAGCTCTTAGGATTCATAGGCTACAAGGTCGGCATGACTCACCTTCATTATGTGGAGCAAAACAAGAAGGACGAAACCTTTTCCCCCGTCACGATTGTCGAATGCCCCCCATTAAAGCCTTTTTCTCTGCGTTTCTACAAAAAAACACCATATGGCTCAAAAGTCATAACGGAAATTCTTTCAAAAAAACTTGATAAGGAGCTGGAAAGAAAAATAAGTCTGGCAAAAAAATCAAAAGAGGAAATTCCAAAGGAGTTTGATGATATGAAATTAATAGTTTACACCCAGCCGAAGCTGACATCATTGGGAAAGAAAAAGCCTGAGATAATTGAATTGGGCGTCTCTGGAGATTTGGAATTCGTAAAGTCCCTTCTGGAGAAGGATGAAATAATGATTGATGAGGTTTTCAATGAAAATCAAAACGTAGATGTCCATGCAGTGACAAAGGGAAAGGGAACTCAAGGTCCTGTGAAGAGATTTGGTGTTGGATTGAAGCAGCACAAGTCAGAAAAAGGAATAAGAAGGGTTGGATCATTGGGGGATTGGAAGGCAAAAACATGGAGGGTTGCTCATGCAGGGCAAACAGGATTTCACAAAAGGACAGAGTACAACAAGAAAATATTTCTCATTTCAGGCGAGAACATAAATTCGGAGCAGGGATTCCGAAGATATGGATTGGTAAAAAACAAATATGTTTTATTGAAAGGTTCAATTCCTGGAGCAAAAAAAAGGACAATTGTATTAACAGAGCCATTGAGGGACGCAAGAACGGCAAATGTTGAGATAACGTCGATTAAAAAATGATAGTAAAAGATTTGCAGGGAAACAGTATAAAGGAGATAAAACTGCCGGGCCAGTTCAGTGAGCATTATCACCCGGATTTGATAAAGAGGGATGTTCAGACAATTCAGAGTTCCAACAGGCAGCAGTATGGCGCTAAGAAAGAGGCAGGATTGAGATATTCTTCAACATTGTCGAAGAGAAGGCACGATTACAAAGGAATTTATGGAAGGGGATCTTCAAGAACTCCAAGAAAGGTTATGTGGAGAAGAGGCACCCAGTTCAGCTACGAGGGCGCAACGGCTCCGAATACAAAAGGAGGAAGAAAAGCCCACCCGCCAAAGTCAGAGAAAATTTTCGTCAGAAAAATAAACTTGAAGGAAAGAAGAAAGGCTGTCAGGTCTGCGCTTGCGGCGACATTCAATCTGGATCTTGTGAAGAAGCGCTCCCATAACATCCCAAAAGATTTTCCTTTCATCATTGAGGACAAGATTCAGGACATTAAAAAAACAAAAGAGGTCATGTCAACCCTGAGAGGGCTTGGGTTTGAAAAAGAATTGGAAAGAACATCTGAAAGAAAAATAAGGGCGGGAAAGGGCAAGGCAAGAGGGAGAAAATACAGAAGAAAGATAGGCCCGCTCATTGTGGTGTCGAAAGAATGCAGCCTCCTCAAATCAGGAGTTAATATTCCTGGAGTTGAAGTCGTTGATGTGAAAGATTTGAACACTGAGATGCTTGCCCCTGGAACACACGCAGGAAGGCTGACCTTATATACAGAGTCTTCAATATCAAAAATGGAAAAAGATAAATTATTTTCAAAATGAATCCGCACGAGATAATAAAATATCCTGTATCAAGTGAAAAGGCAGTCAGGCTGATGGAGTCAGATAATAAGCTGACATTCATGGTGAGCAGAAAATCGAGCAAGACGGATATCAAGATTGCATTGGAGGAATTGTTCAAAATAAAGATAGAAAAGATCAACACGCTGATATTGCCTGGCGGAAAGAAAAAGGTTTATGCCACGCTATCAGCGGAAACACCTGCCATCGATGTGGCGACAAAATTAGGATTGATATAAAATGGGAAAAAGGATAATAACGCAGAGACGTGGAAGGGGGACCCCCAGATACAGGGCGCCATCCCACAGATACAAGTATTCCTTGAAGTACCCTCAAACAGATGATATACTGATCGGGAGAGTTGTGAGGATAATAAAGGATCAGGCGAGAAACTGCCCATTGGCTGTCCTTAAGTTCAGCAATAATGAAGAGATAAATATCCCTGCACCGGTTCAGGTGAGGGAAGGCTCGATAATTCACTACAACGACGAGAAAAGTTTGACTCCGGGCTCAATTTTGGAGCTGGCCAAAATCCCTGAGGGGATGGAAATTTTCAACATAGAAAATAGGCCTAAGGAGAACAGTTCATTCTGCAGGTCAGCAGGAAACACAGCAAGAATAGTATTAAAAACGGACGAGTACATTCTCATTCAACTGCCATCAAAAAAGAGCAGGAAGTTCAATCCAAGGTGCAGGGCTACAATAGGCGTCATCGCTGGATCTGGATTCAAGGAGAAGCCAATGCTCAAGGCTGGAAAGATGTTCCACAGGATGAAATCAAAGAGCAGACTATGGCCAAAGACTTCAGGAGTCGCAATGAATGCAGTTGATCATCCATTTGGTTCGGGTAGGGGAAGGCATGTAGGAAAGCCAAAGACGCCAAAGAAGAACTCTCCTCCTGGAAGAAACATAGGATTGATAAGGGCAAGAAGGACGGGTAGGAAGAAATAAAATGAAAGAATTCATATTTAAAAGCAAAACAATAGAGGAATTGAAAAAACTTGATGCAAGGGAATTCGCCAAACTAATCGGTTCAAGGCAGAGAAGATCTTTGTTGAGAGGATTCACAGAAACCCAAAAAAAATTGCTGGATAAAATAAATAAGACAATAGATGGCAAATACAAGAAGCCGATAAAAACCCACTGCAGGGATATAGTGATCCTGCCAAAAATGGTGGACCTGACAATTTATATTCATAAAGGGAAGGGGTTCGAAATTGTAAAAATCCAGCCTGAGATGATCGGGCACTACTTGGGCGAGTTCGCATTGACAAGGCAGAGGATACATCACTCAGCCCCTGGAATAGGAGCAACAAAATCGAGCTCTGCCGCATCGGTGAAATAAAATGGAAGCAATAGCTAATGGAGCATCATTGAAGATTTCGACGAAGCAGTCAATCGAGATATGCAGGTTGCTGAGAAACAAGACTACTGAAAAGGCCAAGAAGCTCCTTGAAAGGGTGATAGAGAAAAAGCAGGCTGTTCCATACATAAGGCACAATCACGAGATCCCTCACAGGAAAGGGAACATGATGGCTGGGAGGTATCCTATAAAAGCGTCAAAGGAAATATTAAGGCTGATAAAAAACGCAGAGGCAAACGCAATCAATAAGGGGATGGCTTCAAACCTGATCATATCCCACATATCTGCAGATAAGGGGGCAAACACCCCAAGATACGGAAGAAAATCAGGAGCAAGAGCAAAAAATACGCACATAAAGATAAGGGTAAATGAGAAAAAATGATTGAGAAGAAAATAGTGTCAAAGAATGTAAGAGAGTATATAATTCAGGAGTATATCTCGCATGAACTGCCAAAGGCATCTTATTCGAAGATAGAGCTGAAAAAAACACCGCTGGGTGAAAAAGTAATGATTCATACATCGCGCCCAGGCCTGATCGTCGGGAAAAAGGGATCAAACATCCAGAGGCTGAATGAAGTGCTTAAGGAAAAGTTCGAGATGGAGAATCCAAAGATTGAAATCATAGAAATAGAAAGCCCGAATCTGGATCCAAAATCAGTTGCCGAAAGAATAGTGTCATCATTCGAAAGATTTGGCCCGAAGAGATTCAAGTCAGTCGGATACAGGGCGCTCCAGAATGTGATGGATGCCGGAGCAACCGGCGCAGAAATAATAATTTCAGGAAGGGGCGTGCCAAGTTCAAGGTCAAAAACATGGAGATTTTCAGCGGGGCATCTGAAAAAATCAGGGGACATTTCACTGAACCACATCAAGAAAACTCTTGTTGTTGCTGAGCTCAAGTCGGGCTCAATCGGAGTAAAAGTTCATATACTGACTCCAGATGTAAAGCTGCCTGATGATGTGAAATTAAAAGAGGATATAAAAGCAGATATAGAGCCAGAAAAAGACGAGCTGAAAAAAATCAAGAAGATAAGCAAGAAAGATGGTAAAGAAGAACGAGCTGAAAAGTCTGAATCATGAATCCCTCAAGTCAAGGCTTGAGGATCTGAGAAAAGATTTGATGAAGGTGAACTCAAAAAGATCATCGAAGTCATCGATAGAGAACCCGGGAAGAATAAAGCACATAAAGAGAAACATTGCAAGACTGCTGACTTATATGAAAAACAAAGGAGGTAAACAAAAGAATAATGGTTAAGATAGACCCAATCACAGGGCTCCCCAAGGAATTAGGGGTCGGAGAGTCTATAACAAAAGAAGGTCAGAGAATAAATATAAAAACCGTCAAAAGGCGATTCGGAAAATTAATGACGCTGATAGAGGGCTTTGAGAGGGATGTCAACATAAGGGACATCGCAAAAAAACTCAAGTCAAGCCTGGCTTGCGGGGGAACAATAAAGGACAGCACAATTGAACTGCAGGGGAACCACAAGGAAAAGGTGAAAAAAGAGCTCATAAAATATGGGTTCCCTGGGGAATCAATAGAAATAAGATGACTATAAAAAACACCATGGGCATAATCATCGGTTCAAAAATAAAAATAATGGAATCAAAAAACAAAACACTCGAAGGGTTGAACGGCAGAGTCGTCAACCAGACAAAAAACACAATAACATTGGACACTGAGAGAGGAAGGAAAAAAATAATATTATCTCACGTAAAAATAGAAAATGAAAAATGAAAAAATAACTCCAAGAGGCAGGATCCTTAAAGGTAGATTAGTAAAGAGGGATGCATTTGGATCTGCAACTGTCAAAGTAGAGCACATCCACTACATTCGCAAATACGAAAGGTACGAAACAAGAACATCAAAGATAAGGGTTCACAATCCGAAAGAGATTGATGCAAAGGTTGGGGACATTGTGAAGATCCACGAATGTAAGCCAATTTCAAAGACAAAACATTTCATAATAACGGAAATAATTAAAAAATGAAACCTGTAAATGCAAGAATAGTAAAGGCTCTGCCAGTAGGGACAAGAGTTCAGACATGCGACAATTCGGGGGCTAAGATAATAAAAATATTTTCAGTAAAGGGCCATAAGACTGTAAAAGGAAGATATCCTGCCGCTGGCGTAGGCGATTTGGTCAATGCTTCAGTAGTTAAGGGGAAGCCAGGAACAAAAAAGCAGACCGTGCTGGCAGTAATAGTAAGGCAGAGAAAAGAGTACAGAAGAAGGGACGGAACAAGGATAAAGTTTGAGGATAACGCAGCAGTTGTATTGAAGGACGACAAAGGAAGCCCAAAAGGGACTATAATAAAGGGCCCTGTCGCAAAAGAGGCGGCGGTGAAATGGCCGGGAATATCAAAAATTGCACCAATAGTTGTATAAAATGAAGCAGAAATTTTCAACATCATGGAAGAAAAGCGCGCAGCCCAGAAAGAAGAGGAAGTATATAGCAAATGCTCCGCTGCATATAAAAAGAAAATTTATTTCATCTCATCTCTCGAAAGAATTAATTAAAAAGTATTTGAGAAGAAGCATCCCTTTGATAAAAGGGGACAAAGTCAAGGTTGCCAGAGGGATATTCAGAGGGAAGACTGGAAAAATTGAAAAAGTATTCACTAAAAAAACAAAAGTTTACATTGAAAATTGCCAGAAAACAAAGAACGACGGGACAAAAGTTTACTGTCCGGTTCATCCTTCAAACCTGATAATCACAGAATTAAATCTGACAGACAAGAAAAGAAAGGAGAAATTAGAAAAGAAAAATGGTTAAAAATCACTTGAAAAGGTTAAGAATGCCGAGGACATGGCAAATTCCCAAGAAAACACATACATGGGTGACAAAGCCAAGCCCTGGTCCGCATAAGACCAGAGACTCAATGCCGCTGAACTTGATAGTAAGGGATATTTTGAATTATGCCAGGACCACAAAAGAAGTTAAGAACATCCTCAACAGGAAAGAGATAACAATAAACAAAAAAGTGAGGAGGGATCATAGGTTCCCTGTAGGATTGTTTGACATCGTCGATATTCCAAGAAACAATGAGAATTATATTGTAATTCTCAACAAGAAGGGAAAAATAAGCCTTCAAAAGATAGAAGAGAAGGATTCACATGCAAAATACATGAAGATAACAGGCAAGAAGATGCTGAAGAAGAATAAACTGCAGGTAAATATGCACGACAGCAGCAATTTCCTTATGGACAAGAACGACTATCACGTCAATGATACCTTGAAAATCGACCTCAAGACAGGCAAGGTCATAAAGGCGCTGAAGTTTGAAAAAGACTCGTATGCATTCATAACTTCAGGAAAATACTCTGGAAGCCATGGAGTTATTTCGGAAATCCAGAATAACCATGCTGAAGTCAGGATAAAAGAAGAAACGATTAAGGTCCCAAAAAAATACATTTTCATAATTGAAAAGGATTTCATAAAAAATGAATAATATGAAGGAAATCAGGATAGAGAAGTTGACCTTGAACATAGGGGTCGGAGAATCAGGGGACAGGCTGGATAAGGCTGCAAAGTTGCTTCTGGTATTAACCGGTTCAAAGCCGATAAAAACCAAGACCATGAAGAGAATTCCCACATGGAATGTAAGGCCCAAGCTCCCAATAGCAGCAAAGGTCACGCTGAGGGGGGAGAAAGCGCAGAAAGTTTTGGCAAGGTTATTGCAGGCCAAGAAAAATAATTTGGAAAAAAGAAAATTCGATAAATTTGGGAATTTTTCATTCGGTATAAAAGAGTACATAGACATCCCAGGCATAGAGTATCAGCCCGATATAGGAATAATAGGCCTCGAGGCCGCAGTTACGCTGGAAAGGCCCGGATTCAGAATAAGAAAAGGATCTATCCCGAGAAAGATAGGAAAAAAACATTTGATATCAAGGGATGACGCGATGAACTTTGTGAAAAGCAAATTTAATGTTGCACTCATTGAACAGGAGGTTGAGGAATGACAGCATCAGATCACAGAAAAATGTTGAAGCAGCTCGAAGTAAAGCCTTCAAAAAAGGAGAAGTTCCTCAAGCACAACGCTCCTAAAAAGAGAACAACAGGCGAAGCCCTTAAAAAGTGCAGGCTGTGTGGAAGAACCGGAGGCCACATAGGGAAATACGGGCTTAACATATGCCGGCAGTGTTTTAGACTTAATGCAAAAAAAATAGGGTTTAAAAAATACATGTAAGATGACGCTAAACGATCCATTAAGCAATGTGCTTTCAAACATACTGAATGCCGAAAAAGTTGGAAAGAAAGAGTACACGGCTAATATATCATCAAAGATGATACTGAAAGTTCTCGGGATAATGAGAGACAATAGGTACATTGGAGAATTCAAGGAGACAGAGTATGGAAACAAGAGCAGGATTCACATAAATTTGCTTGGCAAGATAAACAAGTGCAGTGCAATAAAGCCAAGATTTTCCATCAAGATCAAGGATATGGAAAAATATGAAAAGAGGTATCTTCCCGCCAAGGATTTTGGAATAATAATTTTATCAACGAACAAAGGGCTCATAACCCACAAAGAGGCAAAGGAGCAGGGGAAGGGAGGAAGGCTAATCTCTTACATATACTAAAAATGAAGCAGGACATAATAAAAAAAATTGAAATCCCAGAGGATGTCACCCTCACCCTGGAGAAGAATGAGATGAATGTCAAGGGTCCCAAGGGACAGAACAGGATAAAAATATACCATCCTATGGTATCAATAAAAAGGGAGAATGATACTATAGTCTTGGAGGTAAAAAAATCCTCAAAGAGGGAAAAAAAGATACTTAACACATTGAGGGCTCACATAAACAATTTCATAAGGGGGGCAAAAACAGGCTACGAATGTCAGCTGAAGATATGCTCCGGACATTTTCCAATGAATGTATCAATCCAGAGCAAGCAGATAGTAATCAAGAATTTTTTTGGTGAAAAAATTCCAAGAAAAGCAAAGATACTTGATGACGTTGAAGTGAAGATTGAGGGTGACATAATAAAAGTTTCCGGAGTGGACAGGGACAAGGTTGGGCAGACAGCATCAAATATTGAACAGTCAACGAGGCGTGCAAATTTTGACAAGAGAGTATATCAGGACGGAATATGGATAATAAAGAAGGCAAAATAAGAAGGAAGCCCGAATTCAAGAGAAGGCAGTCAATATTGAAGAAGCTCGGGAGCAAGTGGAGAAGGCCAAGGGGTCTTCATAACAAGCTGAGGCTTGGAAAAAAGGGAAAAGGAGATTCTCCCAGAATAGGCTACGGAACGAGCAAAAAAGGAAAAGAATTTACATTAGTCAAGAGCATGAAAGATTTGGAAAATGCAAAAAAAAGAATAATTATTTCATCATCAATTGGATTAAAGAAAAAATTGGAGATAATACGCAGATCAAAGGAATTAAGCCTGAGCATATTAAACATAAAAAATCCAGAAGCGCTTGTTGAACAGGTCAATAAAAGGACGGAAGAAAAGAAGAAGAAACAGAGTGAGAAGGAAAAGAAGCAGGACGCCAAAAAGGAAGTAGAGGAAAAGAAGCAGGAAAAACTGTCAAAGGAAGAAAAGGAAAAGAAAGAAAAAGAGGAGAAGAGAAAGGTTTTGGAGAAGGGATTATAATATGAGACTAAAAGTTCAAAAAAGAATCGCGCAGTCCCTATTCAAGGTTGGCAAGAAAAGAATAAAGTTTGATCCTGAAAAATTAAGCGATATAAAAGAGGCAATAACAAAAGGCGACCTGAGAGGTCTCGTCAGCAAAGGAACAATAAAAATAAACCCAAAGCGAGGACGATCAAGATTCAGGGCAAGAGAGAGACTGATCCAGAAGAGAAAAGGACGCCGAAAAGGAAAAGGATCAAGAAAAGGAAGGGCAACAGCAAGGGCAAAGCCAAAAAAAGTCTGGATGGCAAAGATAAGGTTGCAGAGGCTGCTCCTCAAGACGCTGAAGGAAAAGAGCCTAATTGACAACAGGACATACAAGGAATTGTATCTCAAGGCAAAAGGGGGATTTTTCAGAAGCAAAAGACACTTAAAGACTTATATGGAAGAAAGAAAATTATTGAAAAATGGCAAGTAAAAGATTCACTGTAGAGAAAAAAAGGGCAAGAAAGAAGAAGACAGACTACAAGCTCAGGTTGAAGCTGCTAAAATCGTCAAAGCCAAGATTGGTCATCAGAAAATCCCTAAAGAACATAAATCTTCAGGTGGTTGAAAGCGAGAATGCGCAGGATAAGATATTAACGGCGGCAAACTCAAAGGAATTGAAGAAAATGGGGTGGAATCACTCCTCTGCAAATATCCCTGCAAGCTACCTAACCGGCCTGATCCTTGGAAAAAAAACATTGAAAAAAGGAATTGAGGAAGTCATACTTGATTTGGGGCTTCAGAAAAGCATAGTCAAGTCAAGGTTATATGCAGCACTAAAGGGGTGCATTGACGGAGGGCTAAAGACAAGCCACAATCCAAATGTGTTCCCTGAAGATGACAGGATAAAGGGCAAGCATATAAACCAGGAATCAGATTTTGAAAAGGTGAAAAAGAAAATAATGCAAAATGGTTGAAAAAGAAGAAAAAATTGTTGAAGAGATCCCGGAAGGGATTGTCAGAGATAGAGGATTTGATTATGAAAACTGGAATCCGAAGACAGAGCTGGGCAAGAAAGTAAAAAGCGGAGAGATAAAAGACATTGATGAAATACTCGAGAAAGGATACAAAATTCTTGAGCCCGAAATCATTGATGCCTTGTTTCCAAATTTGGAATCGATGCTGATCAATGCAGGCCAGTCAAAAGGAAAATTCGGCGGCGGAAAAAAGTCCATATGGATTCAAACTCAAAAGAAGACCAAAGAGGGGACAAACGTTAAATTCGCAACCGTTGCAGTCGTAGGAAACAGAAATGGCTATGTCGGAATAGGACATGGAAAATCAAAGGAAACCATGCCTGCAAGGGAAAAGGCAGTGAAACAGGCAAAGCTGAGCATAATAAGGATAAGGAGAGGGTGCGGCTCGTGGGAAACCGGTGGAGAAAATTTATACTCAATACCTTTCAAAGTAAGCGGAAAATCAGGATCGGCAAAAATTGAGCTCATACCTGCGCCAAAAGGTACAGGATTATGCGTTGAAAATGAATGCAAGAAAGTGCTTGAGCTGGCTGGGATTAAAGATATCTACTCAAAATCAAAAAACAGCAAGACGAAGCTGAATTTAATCAAGGCTTGCTTTGATGCCCTTAGAAAACTGTCAAAGACAAAGGTGGATGAAGATTTTAAAAGGCAACATCACATGGTTGAGGGCAGGATAAAATGAAAAGAATTGCAGTCATAAGAATTAGAGGATCAATAGGAGTAAAGGGGGACATAAAAGACACTCTCGCTATGTTGAGGCTGAAAAATAAAAATTCATGCGTCATAATAAAAAATTCTCCTGCGCATGTAGGCATGTTGAGGAAAGTAAAAGACTACGTGACTTGGGGGGAGATAGATGAAAAAACTATGTTTCAGCTGTTGAAGGTGAGGGGAAAAATAGTAGGCAGCAAAAACCTAAGCGAAGAATATCTCAGGGAGAAATTAAAGAGCAGCATAGAAGGATTCACAAAAGAATTTTTTGAGTTCAGGAAGGAGTTGAAAGACATACCTGGACTAAAGTTATACTTCAGGCTGAAGCCTCCTACGGGGGGATTTGAAAGAAAAGGTGTCAAATACCCATTCAGCCTCGGAGGAGTTTTGGGGTACAGGAAGGATAAAATCAACAACATGATAATAAAAATGCTATAAAATGAAAAGCAAAAGAAAAAAAGTAAACAAGTATAGGGGATCCCAGACGCATGGTGGAGGCGCCAAGAAGAAGAGAAGGGGCGCAGGCAATCGAGGAGGAAGGGGGATGGCAGGAAGCGGTAAAAGGGCTGATCAGAAAAAGCCATCCATTCTCAAGGAATATGGGAACAGATACTTCGGCAAGAGGGGATTCCGGTCAAAAAACAAAAAGAAAATAAATGCAGTAAACATCAAAGATCTTGAAGACAAGCTGATGACCCTGTTGAAAAATGGGAAGGCAAAAAGGGATAATGACACAATAAGAATAGATTTATCGCAGCTGAGATTCAACAAACTGCTTGGCTCGGGAAAGGTAACAAGAAAATTTGAGATAAGCGTTGATAGCGCCTCAAAAAAAGCCGTCGAAAAAATTAAAAAAATGGGTGGGAAGGTAAATGTCAATAATAACAAATCTGACTAAATTTCTTCCAGAGGTAAAAAGTCCAAAGGTAAAACACCTTCAATTCAAAACAAAGCTCAAGTGGACGCTGATAGTTCTTGTCAGTTATTTCATCCTCGGAATAATCTCTCTCTGGGGCCTGGGGGAGAATGCGCTGGAGCAATTTGATTATCTGGCAATCATCCTCGGGGCGCAGTTCGGCTCGATAATTTCTCTTGGTATAGGACCTATTGTAACAGCATCCATAGTGCTTCAGCTGTTGAACGGCTCAGGAATATTGAAGCTCAAAACCGAAACGCATGAAGGGAGGGCTATGTTTCAGGGTCTGCAAAAAATTCTGACGATATTCTTTATAATCTTCGAAGCAATCATATATGTATTCATGGGAGGCTTGAGCCCTCAGGCTGGAATATCCCATTGGGTGCTGGTGTTCCAGTTATTCCTTGGGGGAATGCTGATACTCTACCTGGATGAAATCTGCAGCAAATGGGGGTTTGGATCTGGAGTTTCATTGTTCATCGCGGCGGGAGTGTCTGCAGAGATATTCGTCAGGGCGCTGTCTCCATTGACAACAACAGGATTGATAGCATTTGGAACTGGCCAGGCGCCAATAGGAAAAATATTTGTTTTCTTCTACTCATTAGTCAGCGGAAATCCTACTGAGGCTCTGCTAGCCTTGTCTGCAATAATCTTTACAGTAGTCGTGTTTGCAGTGTCTGTTTACACTCAGGCGATGAAAGTTGAAATCCCTCTGTCATTCGGAAGGGTAAGGGGATATGGAATGAGATGGCCTCTAAGGTTCATTTACACTTCAAATATTCCTGTAATCCTTGTGGCAGCGCTGCTTGCAAATATCCAGCTTTGGGCAAGTCTGCTCGAAAGATGGGGATATCCTATTCTGGGGACATTTACCGGAAACGTGCCGACTTCAGGGCTCGTAGCATGGATATACAATCCTGACCTGATTGGAAACATAATAAGAGGGTCGTTTACATTCCTAGACTTGTCCAAGGGGATTGTTTACGTACTGATAATGAGCATAGGAGCAATAATTTTTTCAGTGTTCTGGATGCAGACATCAGGAATGGACGCCAGATCTCAGGCAAAACAGATTATGGCCTCAGGGCTGCAGATACCTGGGTTCAGGAGAGACGAGAGGATCTTAGAGCAAATATTAAAAAGGTACATACTTCCATTAACAGTAATGGGCGCTCTTGCAGTCGGCCTGCTCGCTGCATTGGCAGATTTGACAGGGGCATTATCCCGAGGCACGGGAATTTTGCTGACAGTGATGATAATTTACAACTTTTATGAAAAGATAGCATCAGACCATATGGCGGATATGTATCCTGGACTGAGGAAATTCATGGCGAAATAAAATGTTAGACGGCTTTTTCAACTCAATATTTGGATCTCTCATAGAGTGGAGTCCATTGGTTTCAATGCTTATAATCTCACTTATACTTACCTTGCTGACTTCATTGGCATATAAATTTTTGACTAATCAGAAGGAGCTGAAGCAGCACAAGGAAGACATGAAGAATCTACAAGGAGAAATAAAAAAATTAAAAGACAATCCTGAGAAGGCCATGCAGAAGCAGAAGGAGATCATGGAGAAGAACCTTAAAATGATGGGCCAGAATATAAAGCCGATGATCATAACATTCATTCCCCTGATAATAATATTCGGGTGGCTAAGGGTGACCTACGACCCGATAGGAAAGCTTATATTTGGGCTGACATGGTTCTGGGTATATTTGATAAGCGCGATAGTGTTCAGCGCAATTATTAGGAAGGTTTTAAAAATTTATTGATTTAATTTAACAAAATGCCGGCACCGAGACATAGATCAAGAAGTTGGAGAAGGGTGTACAAAAAAATCACTCATGGGGTTAAGTTAGTTTACAAGAGAAAGAAGCCGAAAAAAACAGAGTGCAGCATTACAGGTTCAAAGCTATCAGGAGTCAAAAGAGACATACCCTCAAGGATTAAAAAGCTGAGCAAATCCAAAAAGAGACCGGAGAGGCCGTATGGAGGAGTCCTGTCTCCAATGGCATCAAGAAGAGAAATAATCAAAAGGCACAGAAAATGATAGGAAACTTATGCGTAAAATTGGTGGGAAGGGAAGGAAAAAGGTACTGCGTCATAGTTGACCAGATAGACAGCACCCATGTTTTGATCGACGGAAATGTAAAGAGAAGAAAATGCAACATAAATCATCTTGAAGTGACTGGCAGAAAGCTGAGCATCAAGAAAGGAGCTTCAACAGCTGAAGTCCACAAGGCAATGGAAAAAGAGGGGATAAAAACCACAAAGCCAAAGGGAAAAGCCTCAGGCCCAAAGCCGTCAAAAAAGAAGGTAAAAAAAGATAAAAATGCAGGATCAAAAAGCAGACCAAAGTAAAATCCTGGAGCTCCAGATTCTAAGCCAAAATTTGCAGAATATTCAGGCTCAGATGCAGAAGCTTGATTCTAATTTGGATGAATTTCAGGTTCTCAGGAAGTCACTGGATGAGCTGAAAAAAATCAATAGAGACACAGAAATAATAATCCCCTTAGGGCAGGGAGTTTTCACGCGGGGGAGAATAACAGAGAAAAATAATTTGCTTAACCTTGTGGGTGCTGAAATAGCAGTGGAAAAAAGCATAGATGAAACAAAGGAAAGTGTAAGCGGGCAGATAAACAGTCTTATGAAGGTTAGAGTGGAATTGGAGAGTGAGATGGCTAAGGGCGTTGAAAAAATTCAGAAAATTCAAAGCCAGATAAAAGAATAAATTTATATTAAGAAAATCCTTCAGTATTGTATGAGTAAAAAGATGTTTATGATGCTGTTGCTCGCACTGATAGTTCCAGCGGCATACGCATATTCGGCGGGCGAATTCTTGGATGATTTCAGGTCTATATTCACCGGGTTTACGGTCGGATCAGAGGTCCAGGATTCATCAGACTCAAAATCAGCACCCGTTGATTCAACGAAAAATTCGTCTGATGTATCAACCCCTCAAAAGACAATACCCTCGACATCTCAAAAAACTTCAATTGGAGGAGTTTCATGCCGGGAGTCCTGGGCATGCACTCCCTGGTCAGAATGCACAAACAGCCAAAGGACAAGAAAGTGCACTGACACAAATCAATGCGGGACTTCAAGCAGCAAGCCAAGCGAAGCAGAGCCATGCATAGTTCAGGGATGCCAGGACGGAACTCCGACAGGGCAGTGCAGTTCAGAAAAGCCTCTCTACTGCAGCGGCGGGAACTTAATCCCCAACTGTGAAATATGCGGATGCTCATTAAATTACATCTGTGAAGAGAGTCTTTGCATTGAAAACGTTGATGGGGAGGAGACAACAGATCCTGAAATATTAAATCTTCCTCCTGTGATTCAGGAAATAGAAGATATGAATGTACTGTTGGGAGAGCCTTTCAGCGTTTACATATCTGCGACAGATATCGATGATGACTCTCTAACTTATTATTTTCAAAACCAGGACAATTTTTATTCAACAGATTATTTGGACTGCAGCATAGCCCAAGGCGCAGTTTCATGCAGCACAAAAAAGAGCGGGGACACGCATCTAGTAATATCAGTTTCTGATGGGATAGATGAAACTTCTGCATCATTTGGCGTCAGCATAATAAATCAGATTCCTGAAGAAGGCGATGTTGTTGGGGGGATATATAATACAGAGCCAATCGCGAATGCTGGAAGCGATATAACCTCCCCTCCAAACCAAGGGATAATTCTTGACGCATCATTGTCATACGACGCAGAAAATAATATAGGCCCTGACAGCTACAGGTGGGATGAAGGGGGAACTTTGATAGCCTCAGAAAAAATAACAAGGCTTGAATTAAGCGAGGGCGATCACAGCATAACGCTGACAGTCACAGATTTTGAAGGGGAATCATCTGAGGACACGGTGAATGTGAAAATAATGGAAAAGACAACATGCAGTCAGACATCAACAAATTATTTCCCGGACGATACAATCTGCAACAAGGCATGGCCCTCAAACGAAGGCGTGGATATAAAGATAAACAGCCAGTCAAAGAGCTGCGATACTTTTGAAGTCTGCTCTGAAAGCCTGGATCCAGTGATAGAAGACGCAATAAAATGCTCGAATGATCAGCTGGAAGAATCATCAAAGATAGAGCCGTGCAATTATGCAAAAAAATATGGGGCAAACGCAAAATCAATTCAGGCCTTGTACATAATAAAGAGCATGGGAAGATCGGCAGTGTATATGAAGGGTTACTACGATGCTGAAATGTGCTGCAAAGGCGTCAAAGAATTATGCCCATCACAGAATTATTTATACAGGGCTGAGCCATTGCCTCAGGATCTGAAAAACAGGGGGTTAAGATGCCCAAACACGCCGGAGAATAACCCTCCAGGAGAATGGCTGTCATCAACCAACCTGCAACTAAACAGTGTAGCACTGTCGGAAGTGCCGACTCACGCATCATTGAACATATTAAAAACTGGAACATGCGTGGATTATTCTGCAGCAGTCACAACTTTATTAAGAAAGCTTGGGTACAAGGAAGATGAAGTTTACACGGTTGAGGCCTCAAATCATGCATACAATCTTGTTAGATTCCCTCTTGAAAGGTATTATACTATAATAGACATGACAGGAAACAATGAAGGGATAAAGCCGGGAAAAGTTCCATCAGGATACGATTACTGCGAGAATATCATAAACTGCTACAATGATAATGGAAGGGTAACCTGCCCCTTAAACAATGAGATTAACGGATGCATAGGAAAAAAGCAGAATCCATCGAGGTCCGTGGAAAACGTAGGATCAAAAGTGTTATTAACATTTAAAGACCTATGGAGAAAGGTGCTATTCGAGATAAAAAGATGAAAATATTAAATTGGATTATAATCCTCGCACTCCTGACTTCCATAGTCAGTGCGCAGGTGCAGGTGACAAAAGAATCACAGCAGGAGGTAAGGATAAACAGCGTAATAGAGATAACAATCCATATCTCAAACCCCAATTCATTTGAAGAGGAGTTTATAATCGAAGAGGTGCTTCCAAGGGACATTGAAGTTATAGACCCCTCAGGCACATTCACAAGGAGAACGGACGGTATTGAGGCTGAATATTACAAATGGGCCGCTTCTGTATCCCCCAACAGCATAAAGACCTTAACATACAGTATAAGACCGACATCGCTCGGAGACTATACAATAGGAGAGACTATAGTGACAGACTCCTCAGGAAAAGAGTATTACAGCAATCCATTGACATTCACTGTGAAGTGCAGCGCTGATAACCAGTGCTCAAAAGATGAAAATTACATAACCTGCCCTGAAGACTGTAAAAGCGGGCTTTCAGACGGAATATGCGACTATAGTGCAGATAGCATATGCGATCCGGACTGTGTTCAGGACCCTGACTGCCAAAATAAAGAGGACTTGACATTTTTAATATACATATTTGCCGGGATAGTTGTTATAATCCTCTTGATGATCATTCTCCCAAAGCTGAAAAAGCCAAAAAATCCTGACCCTCTGGCAGGAATTCAAAATAGCCAATAAACCTTCTAAATTTTTATAAGATAAAAGCAATGACAGATAGTATGGATTTAGTGTCATATTACTCAAAGAAAGAAGTTCAGGACAGGCTCCTTGAAGTGTCAAAGGACAGGGAAGTTTCCGTAATAATCAACGAAGGGTTTGGAAAGCGCCCTGATATTCTGCAGTATCCCTCGGACATTATTGAGCTGGCAAGATCGGGCGCGGTGTCTTTTCACATCTCCGAGGAGCATTGGAAGAATCCGTTGTTATTAAAGCCGGGGATGACAAAGAGAGAGCTGGATGATTTAAGGATAAGCTGGGACCTTATACTAGACATAGACGGGCCATTTGAATTGTCCAGAATAGCATCCTATCTGGTAACAGAAGCCCTGGAATTCAATGACATGAAGAACTATACTGTGAAATTTTCGGGAAACAAAGGGTTTCACATCGCAATTCCTTTCAGTGCGTTTCCAAAAAAAGTTCAGAACAAAGATACAAAAGATTTGTTTCCAGAAGCCCCAAAAATAATAGCATCTCATCTGAAGGAGATAATAAAAAAAGAGCTGTCTGGTAGAATAAATAATGATGACCCTTACTCGCTCGTTGACATAGACACAATCCTGATTTCAAACAGGCACATGTTCAGGGCGCCATACTCCTATCATGAAAAATCTGGGCTGATATCTATTCCTGTAAGGAAAGAGGAAATCCTCAGCTTTGAAAGGGAAAGTGCAAGGCCTGAAAATGTGAAGTTTGATGTTCCATTCCTGTCAGAGTGCAGCGAAGGAGAGGCATCAAGGCTGATAATTCAGGCTTTTGACTGGAACCTGAAAAATCTTAAATCCAGGGAAAAGGATGCAGTAAAAACGTACGATGAATTCTCAAAAAAAGTTCCCGGTGAATTCTTTCCTGACTCAATAAAGAAAGGATTAGAAGGGGTAAAAGACGGAAGAAAAAGATTCTTGTTTATTCTCCTTAATTTTCTTAGATGCCTCAACTACAACTACGACGAGATAAGTGAAATAGTGAAAAAATGGAATGAGAAAAATGATGAGCCATTAAGGGAAGGATATATAGCTGCACAACTGATGTGGCACAAAAAACAGAAAAAAATACTCCCCCCAAATTTTACAAACAAGATGTATTATCAGGATTTGGGGATAGAAATCTCCGAAAGGGAGATGAAATTTAAGAATCCTGTGAATTTGGCAGTGAGGATGTTTAAACTAAAACACCGTTGATAGCCCCTTCCTGTCCGGGCCTCGAGGTTATTTTAACATTTCCTATTTCCGTTTTGACAATGGCTCCTCTTGTTAGAATATTTCTCCTGACAAAATGTCTGTTCGCCTGATTTGAAACTATCTCCAAAATTTTCAGCTTTTTATGATTTCTATCCTTGGGATTGTAGACATTGACAACATTTGAGTTCAGCAGGAAAATCTTTTTGCCTCCTCCCAGAGTCCTTGTAGAAGATTTTGTAACTTCATTCAGTTTGGTATGCCTTGGATGATTTCTCAGGTTGCTTGACCTTTTGGTCAGCTTCGACTTGTATCTTCCGCCGGTCTTCTTCCTCTTCGATCTTTTGCTGGATATTGCCATACGAAAAATCAATCAAAAAGCTTTATATAGGTTGCTATTATAAAAATTCCATGGATCCAACAAGACCTCTAGATGCATTGAATGAGTCCAGGAATAAAAGGCTGATAGTTGAATTAAAGAATGGAAGGAAGTATACTGGAAAGCTGGTCTCTTTTGATATTCACATAAACGTCGTTCTTGAAAACGCTGAAGAGTATGAGGGAAATGAGCTGAAGAGAAAGCTTGGGAGGATATTCATAAGGGGCGATACAATAATTTTGATTTCTTCTGAGTAAAATGACAAAAGGCACAGCTTCTATGGGTAAGAAATCCGGCAAAAGCCACTTAGTCCAGAGGTGCAGGAGATGCGGGGAAAAATCATACAGGGTCAGGAAAAAGATATGCAGCTCGTGCGGCTTCGGAAGATCCGCCAAATTGAGGTCCTATTCATGGCAGAAGAAAAAAAGAAAGTCAACGGTTTCAAAAAAGTAAAGTTTTTTAAGGGACAATCAGACTCTATTTCTTATGCGGGAGTGCCGGAGTGGTCAAACGGGCTAGAGGTTTTTTAACTGGCTATGCTAAGGACCGGATAAGCTTAGGTTACTCCGAGTAGTAGAAACCTAGTGGCTTAGTGCCTACGCAGGTTCGAAAATTTCAGGTTTCTTGAAATGCTTGAAACTTGTTTCGAATGCCCTGTCTCCCGCATAAATTTAATTAGAAACTAAATCGAAAACTTTTCTGTAAATCTGATAAGCTTCAGGGTGTCTTGAAGAAAATAAATCATATATATACTTATCAATATATTGATTTTCATTCTGTGATTGGGGATATTCTTCAAAAGCAATCATATAAGCATAAAATTCCTGCCAACTACCTCGAATTATTGAAAGAGACAAAAAAGCAGAAATATAATCATTAAAAAAAGTTATGTCTCCAACTCCAGAATCAGTATCTTGTGAAGTTAAATAATTCAAAAATTCTTCTCTCGAAGAATAAAGTATGTCAAATTCATAGGAAGATAGTTCTTCAGATAATATTTTATGAACTCTTTCATGAATCAAAATAGAACTTGTATAATCGGATAAAAGTAATATATTTCCTTTAGTTGTTATTAATTTATAATAATTATCAATCTCATTATGACTAAATTGAG
>Ga0209541_10005236_pt1 | contig 22690 bp, 23 predicted proteins | sample RifCSPlowO2_01_FD_184027 | JGI IMG/M metagenome (GOLD analysis project Ga0209541, IMG submission 184027) | Groundwater microbial communities from Rifle, Colorado - Rifle CSP2_plank lowO2_0.1 (SPAdes) (version 2) | ecosystem: Environmental > Aquatic > Deep subsurface > Groundwater | place...
CATTAAATAATTCAATTGTGCCGCCCAGAGTTTGCCCCGGATCGCCTGAAATTTCCATTCTTACAGGAGAAATAGTCAAAGCAAAAACCGGCTGAATTAGCATCAGTCCAATACCAAAAAATAAAATTATCGCAAGCCCCGTTAAACAAACGTGCCGTCTGTCTAACGAGGCGAGTAGGAAATATCTCATATCGAAATCCGAAAAATTTTAATTCCTCGCCTCGTTAGAAGGTTGCGGTTGCTGTATAGGTCAAAGTAGTGGTATAGCTTCCCGCCTCAGTAGCCCCCGCAATATTGGCAATATAGGAGAGTGTGCAGGAGGTGCTATTGATTCCCGCGGCTGAACTTATGATTGTCTCGCCTGTCACAAACTTGAAACTATCAGCAGTGCTGTATCCAGTAGCGGCGGCGGCAATCGGCGCAGTTCCAGAACATTCCGCGCCCACATTAGGAGTCGCGTTGTCTTTCGCGTTAATACCAAACTGTTCCGTGCCAACAGATGAAGCGGCAGCCGTTGACATGGCGGTAATCGTGTTTCCGCTCGAAGTCAGAGTTACCCCGGAATAAGTTAAAACCAATCCGCTCGCGGCATTCGTGGCAAGAATAACCGTATGCGAGCTGCTGGCTACGGCCGAAGTAGATAATGTTCCCAACGCAACGGAAGTAGCGCCCAAAGAAAAGGACATGGATTCGGAAACTGTTCCGCTTACCGCGACTTGGTCATCGGTAAGTATCTGAACAAGAATGTCTCCCGTGTCCCCAAATGTACCCGATATGGAAATGGTCTTAGATCCCGAAGTAGTCGGGTTGGTGGAATTGGTGTTGTTGTAAGTGATAATTACTTTATCGTTAGCGGCAACTGCGGCTGCTCCAACGCCATCGGTCGGGGCGGTTAGGGTAAAGACACGATTTGCCGTGCCGGAAAATACAGCACCCCAAGCGGTCGCACTTGGCGTTGCGGCAAGCGTTTCCGTGTTTTCCAAGCCCGTAGTCGCGCCATGGGTGAATGTAACAGAACTTATCACCTTGCTCGTGAAGTCAAAGTCGGCCGGGAAAGTAATGATGATAGTGTCCGTGGAATCAGCCGCGCCCGTCGGTGTAGTGAATTTAATCGTGTGGCTTGACGCTGTACTTATTTTTGAGCTGGACATCGTGTCGGATTTGGCTGTCAAGGCCGCAGCAAGCGCGACCTGCAAAGGCGGACCCACTAAGATCGCGAGCATTGCCAGAACTAATCCAAAACTTACTATCGTACTTGTTTTTATTGTAATGCGTTTCATAAATTATTAATTAATTTCTTGTCTTTGTTAATTATTTTCGTTCGACCTTATTATTACGAAAACAAAAATCCAACAGGGCTATCCCTATTGGAAACAAAAACTAAAATCTTTCCAGAATTTATCTGTGTAAGAGAGAGAGAGAGAGAGAGAGAGACGAAATCGGGACTAAGTTTTGATGATTATTGCTCATATTTTTTGTAATTTTATTATATCACACATCAACTTGATGTAGCTATCCACAGGGCTATCGCCCACAGATTTCACTGATTTGATTATATCACACTGATTTAATCTGTGATATCACCTATAAATCTGCGAAATCCGTGAACTCTAGTTCGCATACCGCTTTATTATTATCTTATCACCTCCAAAATTAACCAGCAATGCCAATTTATAGCCGGATGCCTTCAGATATGCCAAGGTCTGTTTTACAAATAAAGAATGCATATTATCAACGGCTTTGATTTCCACGATAATTTTCTCACTAATAACCAAATCTAATCTTTGTTGCCCGACTTTAGCACCTTTGTATATTATATCAATTATCTTTTCGGTTTCATAGGGAATCTTATGGCCCTTCAATTCCTGGATGATTGCTCTCTGATAAACCTTTTCTGGAAGGCCCGGCCCCAAATTATTGTAGATCTCAAAAAATATCCCGCGAAGATTGTAGGTTAATTCTTGGTATAAGTACATATCAGTGAAATCATAAATTTATCTGTGTTATCAGTGGCACCCTAGAAGGTGCCTGTCGCAATATAGGTCAAGGCGGAGGTATAGGTGCCCGCTTCTGTGGCGGCAGAGATATTAGCCGCATAAAAAACAGAATAGGTGGTGCTCACATCATCGCCGTCAGGGTCTGAAGCGATTTGGTCGGGAAAGGCGGCGGTATCCAGCGCGTAATTATTTGCCGCGCCGTTATAAGGCGCCGAAACCGCGCCGTTGCCCCCTGAAGCAGTCAGGCGTATTCCGAACTGCTCGGTGCCATTGCCCAAAGTAACATTAGCCGCAGTCGCGCCGATGGCGGTAATCGTATTCGCGCCCGAAGTAAGAGTACTGCCATTAACGGTTATTACATAGCCGCTTGTGCCATTAGTAGAAGCACTTATTGTATGAGCTGAAACTTCTGTCGCGCTTCCCGCGCCATCGCCGGTTGCCCATCTCTCGTTTGCGCTATCAAGGTTGCTAAAACCAATCGCGCTGTCAGAAATACTAAAAGTAAGGGTCGGCCCGGCACCCCCGCCCGCAAGGGTTACTTGCGCGATAACATCGGCAGAGTCCAAAACCGTTCCCGCCTTTGTTACCCGAAAACAATATACGCCGCTATCCGTAGCATTTGTATTTGCCTGAAAAACATACTCCACTTCGGTGTATTGGTTTTGCGCCAAGGTAATGGCACCTGATTGGTTGGATGTGCTTTCTACCTGATCGCCGGCCACAAAAGTATATGCTTCTGCATTTGTAAGCTGGGCAGTAGTCGGATCGCCATCAACATAAAAACTGCTGCCGCTCAATGTCATATCAAAATGTTCGGTCGTCGCCGTATCAGGCACCGCAACATAACTCTCCCCGGAATACGCGGTGTCGCAGGTGCCGCTCTGCGCCGCCCATTCCAAACGATAATTGTAAGCGGAAGCGGTGCCGCCGGTATTGTCAACTTGAAAACGAAGCCGGATGTTGGTGCTTTTGGCGAGGCCGGTATGTACCGCATCCTCCGCCTGCGCCCAAGTCGCCGCAGGAACTGTGTAAGTTACCAAAACATATAAAGTTGAAATTTCCGCTTTGTTGCCGCTACCGGTAAGCACTAATTCCATCGCATTCATCCGCGTTGTATTGATGCTCAACCCGGTAAATTGCTGGGTTTTGGTCTGGTCGGCCCCAGTAATGGCTTGGGCTGTTCCCATTGAATCAGCGACACCGCACTCCACCGTGTCGCTGACTATATTTACACAATATCCCAAAGTGATGCTTGAATTCGGGTTTCCAACATCATCCGCGCCGGCAACCGTGATATCAAGCTGGGTTATCGTAACCCCGGCTGGAAGAGCGTCATTGGCTAAAGTGTAATAGTCCGTTGCCGCGGCAAGGAGAAGCTCGGAGGTTTCTGTGTCGCTTGTCGGCGCGGTTGCCGAAGTATCCGCAGTGCCGTCATCCACGCAATCCCACTCGCTTCCAGCAACGCAGCCAGCAACAATCGAGAATCCCACCGCGCCAAATCCATTGCCAGTTGGATTGAAATAAAGTGTCTGGTTTGTGTCGCCTTCGGGGCCGTTATCATTTCTCCAGCGATAGTGGTCTTGAAAAACATTGGGTAGAAGATTAAGTGTTGTCGCGCCGGAAATAGCCACAGCGGTGGCTGGACTTACCACTCCCGCTGAAACCGTCACTTCCGTGGAAGGGTCGGTAATTTCAATCTCAAAGGTATCGGCATTGGGCGCACCAGACACAACATTTAATTGAACATAAACACAAATCTGGGAAGTGCCGACCACCATCGCACTGTCGCCCGTTATAGCGGCGTCTTCTGAAGCGTTAAACCCGACACCCGTAGCATTAAAAACCGTGGCATCGCCGGGAATGGAAGCGGAACAGCTTGCCTCTGTTTTGTAATATAATTTTACATTAGAAAGATAAGTTTGGGCGACAAGCGAGGCATCCGTCTCGCTGATAGTTATGGCGGTAACATTGGCTGTGCCCTCATTTCTGATAAATGTAAAGGCGCCACCCACATACTGATTGGTTGAAGGAATAGTCATATTGGCAGTTTGGGTGCCGGTTGTCCCGACCGTAATCGTTGACGGAGCGGGTTTGAGCGCCAAGGAAATCGCGCCTTTATATGTGGTGTTTGCCATTGTCACAGCCGTTGTGGTATATGAACCGGCACTTGCTTTTTCGCCCGTTGCCATGCAGTGCCCGCCTCCAAGACCTTGTGTGCTGGAGTTATCTTTTCTTTCCTGTATATTGGTTAAATCTATGTTCGTCCAATTAGAACATTCAGTTGTGCTATTACCATTCAAACTTGTCGAAGTTATAAGGACAACCAAAGCGTCGGCTACCGATGTTGTTGCGCCGGGGATAGTGCCACTTGTGTCATTGGCCGCGCTGTCATTCCCGCCCGCGCCCGTATCCCACGGATTACCGGAGGTTATTACTCCAGTAAAACAATGTATTTGGCCTTCGGTGTTATTTATAGAATCTGCAACTACTGGCGCGGAGTCGCCGCCGACAGTGCGCTTCCAGTATAATGCCAACATGGAAGCCGGATCCGTAGCAGCCGTGCCGGCGCCCTGCGGAGACCATGTAGGAACTTCAACAAACCCATTTGCCGTAGTCAGCGTAATCGCTTGGTTTTCTGATGACACGGCCAGCAGACAGACATCGTTAGCCGCCATGTCCACGGGATACGGCGGTGTGATCGCGCCGGTTCCTGCCGTAAAAGTGCCGGAAGACCGATATCCTGGCAACGCCGCCAGCACTTTCTGAATTTTAGGCGGAATTCGCGGGTTCTGCCAAATTGGCGGCCAGCCGGAAAAAATCCAAGAGAAAACTAAAATTGTCACCAGAAATAATCTGGAAATTTTCACCCCGTAGTGAAATTTTGACTTGTTACCCTGTAGTAGAAATTCGGCTTGCTTTGCAACGCGCCAAGGTCGCTGCCGAATTTTCACTACGGGGTTAAATTTTTCTGTAATCATATAAATAGTCCTTAATTCTTCGTTTTAATAACCTGCCCCCTTGTGTTGTTTTTAAATATTTTTCTCTCCGCCTTGCATCACTTTCTTTAAGACAAGCCTCATAATAGATAAGTTGCCACGGCGCATATCTCTTTGTGAAAAAATTTAACCCTTGATTATGTTCTGATAAGCGATGCTTTAAATCGGATGTAAATCCTGTATACAATTCGCCGTTTTTCTCACTTTGTAACACATAAACATAGAACATAATCTGGTCAAAATTCTACTACGGGGTTCAAAACCACGCTTTTTAGAGGCAAAAACTCTTTCATTACTTGTATTATACCTCTTGTGCGAAAGGAAATCGAGGATATTGAGAAAACGGTGAAATAGTTAAACCACCCGCCGCCGAAAAGTTCGCCAGTCGAAGCGAGGACGGCGGGGCGGCTTCCATTAGTCAGAGATTTTTGATAAAGTAAGTTCGAGTGAAGTCATAAATATACTCCAGAATTAGACTTTCCGATTTTTGACCGACGAATTGGTGGGCGGCACAAAGTGCCGCCCATTGGTTTTGTGGGGGGAAATCGGAAAGTCTAATTCTGGAGCCGATGCGCGGACTTGAACCGCGGACCTACTCCTTACCATGGAGTTGCTCTGCCAGCTGAGCTACATCGGCTTAATAAAAAAGCAATAATCGAGTCCTCACGCGAGCAAAGCAGTTTGCTCGCTCGCGCCCCTCGCTCATACGCTTCGCTTCTTCGCGATGGGCGCGGAGGGACTCGAACCCCCGTAGTCCGTTAGGACGTTTGGTTTACAGCCAAATGCAATTGCCGCTATGCGACGCGCCCGCGCCTCAACTAATATACAACAGCTAATATACAACTTTTTTATCTTTTCTGCCACCTATTGCCTCGTGCCTTCGGCACATCGGCAATTTCTTTGCTTTGCAAAGAACCGGAAGAAAAGATAAGCAGTTATCTTTTTTTCCACTGCGGGGATTTTCTGGCTTTTTTGAGGCCGAATTTGCGGCGTTCTTTCATGCGCGGATCGCGTTTGAGAAAACCGGCTTTTTTAAGTTTTTTTCTAAAATCGGCGTTGTATTTTATCAGCGCGCGGGCCAAACCGTGGCGAAGCGCCTCCGCCTGAGAATGAATGCCGCCGCCGTGAATATGCGCTTCCGCTCCGAAACGATCCAAAACGCCCATTTTATCAAGCGCGTCGTTAACGATTTGTTTCATTTCCAGAGTCGGAAAATATACCGCGTAATCTTTTCCGTTTACGATAATCTCCTTGCCGCCCTCGGTAAGCCTGACTCTCGCGACCGAAGTTTTTCTCCTCCCCACGCCCTCAATATAATTCCGAACTTTTTTCTCTTCAATGACGGCAATCTTTTTAGGAACTGTTTTCTTTTTAGGAGCGGCAATTTTTTTAAGTTTTGGCTTAACCGCCTTTTTTTTATCCGCTTTTTTTATTTTAACATTTGAAGACGGCATTTTATTTTTCAAAAAGTAAATTTTTAATCAATTTTGATCTTAATTTATTTTTCGGAAGCATCCCCCAAACCGCTTTTCTAAAAACCTCATTGCCGTCTTTTGCCAAAATATCTTTCATTTTAATCTCTTTCAAGCCGGAAGGATAGCCGGAATAGCGCTTATAAATCTTTTTTTCTTTTTTTTCTTCTTTAATGCGAAGTCCGCCCATGTTTAAAATTTTAAGCTTTATTTTCGGCGCGAGATACGGCGCAAAATCCGGCCGATTCTTGCCGCGTAAAATCGCCGCCGCGTCGGAAGCGGCCCGGCCTAAACTTTTTCCCTTGACGTCTATTTTATATTCAATCATATAAACTCTATCATCGCCATTCGGGCGTCGTCTTTTTTCCTTCTTTGAAGCTTAACGATTCGCGTATATCCCCCTGGCCGTTCAAGGTAGCGCGGCGCGATTTTCAAAAAAATTTTTTTTGTTCCTTCCTTGTCAAGCAGAAGCGCCGCGCGGCGGCGATGATGAATCGTGTCTTTTTTTGATTTTGTGATTAAACGCTCCACCAAAGGGCGCAGTTCTTTCGCTTTAGCTTCGGTAGTTTTTATGCGTTCATATTTTACCAAAGACCGAACAAGCCCTTTTAAAAGTGCCTGCCTCACTTTTCGCCTCGCTCCGAATTTTCTGCCTTTTTTCCGATGTCTCATATATTTATTCTTTAAGCGACAATCTCAAATTACCGAGCGATTTTTTAATTTCTTCAAGCGCTTTTTTGCCAAGACCTTCAATTTTTAATAAATTTTCTTCCTTTTTTTTAATTAAACCGCCGATTGTTTTAATGCCGGCCTCTTTAAGAACGCCGCTAATGCGCGGGGAAAGATTTAAATCTTCTATTTTTACTTTTTCCGGCGCCTCTTTTTCGGATGGAACAGCATTCTTTAATTGCGATATTTCCTTTCCTTCTTCTATTTCCGATTCTTTCCAGCCGGAAATGGCTTTCAGCTGCTTAATCATTATATTTATCGCGCTCTCAAAAGCTTCTTTTGGAGAAATCGTTCCGTCTGTCTGCAATGAAATCCGCAGACGGTTAAAATCCGTCCGGTCGCCGACCCGCATATTTTCCACCTCATAATTCACTCTTCTGATCGGCGTAAAAATCGCGTCAAGCACAATGGTTCCAATTTCAACTTTATCTTTCACGCTCATTTCGCGGGGAACATAACCAACGCCTTTTATTGCCACCATTTCAACGTTAAATTTGCTGTTTTTTGAAGTTAAAGTCGCGATCGGCGCGTCCTTGTTGATAATCTCCACTTGAGAAGGAGTTTTAATGTCTTTGGCGGTCAATTTTTTTTGTTTTTCCGCTTTTAAAGTAAGAATCTGGGGCTCATCGGCGTGAATCTTCAGACGAATGCTTTTAAGGTTTAAAAGAATATTGATAACATCCTCTTTTACTCCTTCAATCGTGGAAAATTCATGTTCCACGCCGTTTATTTTAACCAGGCTGATCGCCGCTCCGGGCAAAGAAGAAAGAAGAATTCTTCTTAAACTATTGCCCAAGGTGTGGCCGTAACCCGGATATAATCCTTCAATTTCATAAACGCCCTTAAATTCGGTTTCCTCAATAATTTTTGGTTTAGATGGTAAGATTATTTCCATTTTTTTTAAAATTAACGTGAATAAAATTCTATTATCGCGTTGATATTTATGCCGGAAAACGCCTCATCCGAGGGTTTAGTTAAGATTTTACATTCTTTTTTGGATTTATCAACACTTAACCACGCCGCGGCTTCGTGTTTTTTTAAAATAAAATCCAAATTGCTGAAAATCCCCTTATTTAAACTTTGCGGCCGCGGTTTTACAACATCTTCAGGTTTAACGCCGTAAGAAGGAATATTGACCTTTTGATCGTTAACTAAAATATGGCCGTGGCTAACCATCTGTCTGGCAATCGTCCGCGAAGAAGCAAACCCGCATTTAAAAACCACGTTGTCTAATCTTGATTCCAAAAACTCCGATAAAGCTTTGCTGGTTTCAATTTTCCGCGCGATTGATTTAGCGATATAATTACCGAATTGTTTTTCGCGCAAGCCATACATAAATTTAAGTTTCTGCTTTTCTTTCAATTGAAGGCCATATTCCGATGATCTCTTTTTTTTGCCGGATTTGCCGTGAACGCCCGGCGGATATGCTTTTTTAACCATCGCGCACTTAGGCGTAAAGCAACGATCTCCCTTTAAAAAAAGTTTCTCGCCCGCGCGTCTGCATTTTTTACATTTTAAATCCAACATTTTTAATTATATGCTCTTATACTCTTCTTGGTTTCGGCGGACGAGGACCGTTGTGAGGCAGAGGAGTGACATCTTTGACGTAAGGAATATCAAACCCTTTAAGGGCGAAAGATCTTATCGCTGATTCTCTTCCGGCGCCGATTCCGTTCACCACGATTCCAACCTTTCGCGCGCCCATCATTTTAGCTTGTTCCGCAATCAATTCTGAAACCTTGGAAGCGGCGTAAGGAGTGCTTTTTCTTGTTCCCCTAAAACCCAGCGCGCCGGCTGAAGACCAAGTCAAAACATTTCCGGCAATATCCGTAAAAGAAATAAGCGTATTATTGTAAGTGGCGCGAATGCGCAAAATCCCTTCGGACACTTTTTTCTTCGGCGCCTTGCTTAAAGCCCTTGATTTCAACTCGCGATTAACGCCGCCGGTTGATTTTTTTATAATGCGTTTTTTACCCATTTACTTTTTTTCCACCTATCGCTTTGCTTGGAGAAAAAGTAATAACATTACTTTTTTCCCACCTATCGCTTTGCTCGGAGAAAAAGTAATAACATTACTTTTTCTCCATTTTTCTTCGGCCGCTGCCCATTGTTTTTCTGGCGCCGCGCCGCGTTCGAGCGTTAGTTTTAGTGCGTTGGCCTCTTACCGGCAAACCTTTTTGGTGCCTGATTCCCCTGTAACAGCCAATATCGCGCAGCCGTTTAATGTTCGCCGCCGTTATTCTGGCCAAATTGCCGTCAACAAAAGGATCATCTTCAATTAATTTTCTTAATTTGCCGACTTCAACCAAAGACAATTCAACGGGCTTCTTTTCGGGAGAAACGCCGGACTTATTTAAAATTTGTCCGGCTTTAATCCGCCCTATGCCGTAAATATAGGTTAAAGCTGTTTTTATTTTCTTTTTTTCGGGAATTTCCGTTCCGGCGATTCTCATAATTAAAATATTATCCTTGCCTTTGTTTATGTTTAGGATTCTTGCAAATAACGCGAATTCGTCCTTTCCGACGAATTGTTTTACAATTTTTACAAATTCTTTTAACCGACGCTTGAACTTTCATCTTAATGTTTTATAACCGCTTTAATGTTTTATAATCGCTGGATAATCCTTCCTTTTGTTTCATCGTAAGGGCTAATTTCAATTTTAACCGTATCGCCCACCAATACTTTAATATGGTGCATTCTCATTTTTCCCGATAAATGGGCGGTTACTTTCTTATTATTATTAATTTCAACTTTAAATACGGCATTAGGAAGAGCTTCCGCCACTGTCCCAACTTCTATATTTTTATTCCGTTGTTCTTTAACCATTTAAATGCCTGAAATTATTATAATAAAGCAATGATTAAGAAGAGTCAACCCCGCTGTTAACAATTTTTAACACTTTCTCTATGTTTATTCTTTCAGCATTATTCGGGACCCGCCGCCACCACGAAGGCCAAAAAACAAGCTCCGCCCGTTCAATTTCGTCATAAGCGCCGAATATTTCATTAAATGATTTATTTCCCGCCATAAGATTATTTTTTAACTCCGATTCGTTAAAATGCCAGATCAAGCGAACATTATTTATTTTTAAAATAATCTCTCCTTTTTCAAAATCTTGGCTGATGATTTTTTTGTTAACTTGATCAATATCCGCCGCGGCCGCTTTCTCTATAAAATCAGCGCCCAAATAAGCCTTGACAAGCGCCTTGGAAAAATATTCATTTTTAATCAAAATACCTTTGAAATTAGCGGTTAAAGCCGTCGTCAAATTTTCGCCTATTTCTCCGATCAATGGAGTAAAAAGCGCTTCTTCGTAAGAAGTCTCATAAGCGCCTTCAAATAAAATAAAATTCTCGGGAATTTGTTTTTTATATTCCCGAATGATTTCTTCGGCCAATTTACTTTTCAACAAAGTTTTTGCTTCTTCCGCGTCTTTATCAGAAACCACTCGCGCCGTTCCGCTAAACCCTCCTTCCAAGGGAGTTTTTGACCGCGCGTAAAATTTGGAGTAACGGGCCGTGCCTTTAAAACCGGGGATGATAAAATCAGTTAAGCCGATATTATATTCTTCGCCGGGCTGGTCGGCGAATATTTCCGCCTCAACGGAGCTGGGAGCTATTTTCTCGTCCTTTATTTCCGCTCCGGGCACGATAATTTGTTCGGAAATTCTGTAAATCTTTCCGTCAGGCGTTTCAAAGCGCGTGCGTCTTACTAACAACTGATCTTCCGAGCTGAAAGCGTTATAAATGACAATCCGGCCGCGCGCTTTAGTTTTTATTTCTTTCTCTCCGATTATCGGCCGAAAATCTTTCTCCGTAATTTTAAAACTGATAGTTTCAACCGGAAAATCAAAAAAACCGTCTTTTTTGCCTTTTAAAACGGTTTCGGCCTTAAAAAATTCCTGATGGGGAGTAATTTTTAAAGTCAGCCGGGAAAACATTTCCAGAAACAGCCAAAATCCCGCGATAATTAAAAATGCCGTTAGCGTAAAAACAGCTATTTTTTTCTTTCTTGCGTAATTTCTAAAAAAATCTTTTAAAAAACGAAGTATCAAAAATAAAAAACTGAGAAGCCATTTGCAAATGCGGCATTTTTCCGGCGATTTTTTTTCAGAAACAGCTTCTGGTTTTTTCATTTCAAACCGCGAAGTAACCATATCGCTCATAATTTTTTTTCGCGGAAAAGCGAAATTTTTTGAAAAATAATTTTTATGATTTCTGCCAAACATGGCGGTTAAAAAATAATGTTAAAAATAAAATGACTATTTCTTTATGATTTTTAAATTTTGGCTCTTTTAAAAATTCGTCTCCGAAAGCGGCCGGCATAAACGCTAAAACGGCCGGCGAAACGCCCCCCGCGAAAATATCCGATAATTCCGAAAAAGAAACCGCGGCGATATCGGGCGCGACGCTGAACATAAAAATCTTTTCCGGCAGCGGTCCTTCAAACCGATAAAAATTATCTAAAATTTCCTTAAAAGATTTTTTCCATTCAAGAAGCGTTTCTTTTAAAATATTTTCCAATTTTAATCTTAAATCTTCAATCAATTCATTCCGGTTATACATCTTTAAATAAGAAAAAGCTTCTTCGGAAGTAATCTTTAAAGAAGAAATTATTCGCCTGATTATAAAATTATTACCTTTGGAAAATGATGAAATTTCCTTGATAAATCCGTTTTTAACGATCACCGCCTCCGTAATTTCTTCGCCGACGTCAACAATCAAAAAATTTTCCTCTTGGCCGAAAGTTTCGCGCATTTTTTCAAAAAGAATAAAAGAGGAAGTATGAAAATGAACGGCATCGGTGCCAAGATTTTCTTTGGCCAGCCTTTTTATTTCCTCCGTTAAATCCCGAGGCGCCACGCTTATATAAGCGAATAATTCGGCGGTTTTTATTTTTTTATTTCTTAAATCGGACACTTGATAGCCGTTAAGAAGGGATTTGAAAAGACGGCTTTCTAAAACCGCCAGTTCGTTTTTAAAAACATAAAACTTCCTGCCTAATTCTTCTTTTACGCCGCTGATCGCTTTTTTTAAATATTGATCCAGCATTTCCCCTGTTAATTCAAAATTTTCCCGCTTTTTAAGCTTGATAATTTTTGGCTGGGCAAAATACCAGGGAGAAGAAAGAGAAATAAACACGCCGTCAATTTTAAACGCGCTTTTGCGGACTTCTTTAAAAATTTCCGCCAAACTCCGCTTAATTTTTTTAAGCAAAACGGAAAAATTCGCCTCGGGCAAAATCACGGCCGGGTTTTGAAAAATTCGGATTATCTCCGGCTTGCCGTTTTTGCGCGACCGAAAAACAACCGCCTGAATGCTTGAAGCGTTTACATCAAGGGCCAAAAGCAATTTTGGTTTTGGTTTAAAAAATAACATTTAATATCTTCATTCTAACACGGCTTTTATTCGGCGCACACCCGCCCCGACTGCTTCTTCTTTTTTAATTTTAAAATGGCCGAGTTCTTGAGTATTACCAACATGGGGTCCGCCGCAAATTTCCTTGCTGAAATCGCCTATTTTGTAAACTTTCACTTTATCGCCGTATTTATGTTCAAATCCTCCCAAAGCGCCGATTTTTTTCGCTTCTTTCCTGCTCATTTCTTTAAAGGACACGGGGATGGCTTCTTTTATTTTTTGATTAACGATCTCTTCCGCTTTCTGTTTTTCCTCTTCCGTCATTTTTTGAGAATGGGAAAAATCAAAACGCAGGCGCTCGGACGTAATATTGCTTCCTTTCTGCGCCACATGCTCCCCTAAAATTTGGCGAAGCGCCTGATGTAGAAGGTGGGTGGCCGTATGATATTTTATCGGCATCGCGCCAATTTCCGCCAATCCGCCTTTGAATTTTTTCTCCGCCCCCGCGCGCGAAACAGCCTGATGTTTTTTAAATTCCGCGTCAAATGATTCGCGAGTGAGCGCCATCGCCCTTACCTCGCCCTTTTCCTTAATAATCTCATATGGTAATCCAAAACTTTCATAAAGTTTAAAAGCAGATTGAGCATCAACCACCTGTAATCGATCAAGTTCGCGGAGTCCTTGAGAAAGCGTCTTTAAGAATTTATCTCGTTCTTTATGATAAATTTCAGTAATCATTTTCAAAGAAAGTTCCGGATATATAAATTGATAATGCTCTACTACCCCTATAAACAATGATTCAAGCGCCCATCCCGCTCCATACACCATAAGTCGCCGCATAAGACGACGTAGCGCATATCCAGCTCCTTTATTCGATGGTTGTACAATATCAGAAATTAAAAATGCGATAGCGCGTATATGATCGGCAAAAATTCTTTTTATTCGTTCGTCTATCCCTGCCGGCAATTTTTCAACAATCGGAGCAAAAAGATCAGTTTCAAAAATATTTTTTACGCCTTGTAAAATCATAGCCAACCGTTCCAACCCCATTCCAGTGTCTACACCGGGAATTTTTTCCCGTGTCAGTTTTTTATCCTTATCGCAATAAAATTCATTAAAAACTATGTTCCAAATTTCAACCGCCTTCCCATCGGCATTTTTTATATAAATCTCCGTTGTTGGTCCGCATGGCCCCTCATTGCCGGTCGGCCCCCAAAAAACATCAACTCCCTCGCGAATAATTTTTTCTTCCGGCATACCGATATTTTTCCAAATTTCATAAGATTCTTTATCAAAAGGCACGTTATTTTTTCGCCAATCGCCTGCCGACAATTTTTCCGGGTCAAAAATCGTCACATACTCAATATCCAAACCTATTTCTTTCGTTATAAAATCATAGCCGTATTGGATAGCTTCTTTTTTAAAATATCCGCCAAAAGAAAAATTACCCATCATTTCAAAAAAAGTAAGATGCGATTCATCCCCCACTTCATCAATATCGGAAGTGCGAAAACATTTCTGGATTGAAACGGTATTTTCTGAACCAAAATCTTTTAAAGCGCTTTTTTCACCGAGGTAATACGACTTAAATTGCTGCATTCCCGCGGTGGTTAAAAGCACCGAAGAATCGTCGGGGATAAGCGAAGAAGAAGCGACGACCGTATGCTTTCCGCCAACGGCCGATCCGCGGCTGGAAAAAAAATCCAGAAATTTTTTACGGATTTCCTGATGTTTCATCAATAAAATAATACCAAAAAAATAACTGGATAACAAAGTTATTTTTGGCAATAATCGCAAAATCTTGTGCCGCGGCCGGCTTCATAATTTTTTTTAATTATCCCCTTTTTACAGCGCAGACACTTTTTGCCTTCCCGCCGGTAAACTTTTAAATATTTCGCGAAATATCCCGGCCGACCCTTGCCATCCATGTAATCACTGATTGAAGTGCCGCGGTATTTAACCGCTTTTTTTAAAATCTTTTTAACGGCCGCGAATAATTTTTTGATTTCCGCGTCTTTTAACGAGCCGGCTTTTCGGCTCGGCTTCAGGCCGGCCACAAAAAGAGATTCATCGGCATAAATATTGCCGATGCCGGCCGCTATTTTTTGGTCTAAAAGAATCGCCTTGATCCGGCTTTTTTTCCGACGGGCCAACCGGCTTTTAAAATAAGGAAAATTAAAATCTTCCGAAATCGCATCCGGGCCGAAATTCTCTTTTATTATTTTTTCTTTTTCCGCTTTATCGGCTATTTTAAGCCAGCCGAATTTGCGAAGATCATTAAAATAAAGGCGGCTTTGATCGTTAAAATGAATAATCACTCTGGTGAATTTCTGCGGCGCGGCCGAACGGCTGTAAACCAGTTGTCCCGTCAGTTTTAAATGCGCCAATAAAAAATTTTTAGCGGGTGCGGCCCGCTTAAGATGAAAAATTAAAAGTTTTCCGATCCGTTCAATCGCCGTAAATCTGTTTCCCAAAAGTGTTTCGTTTAACGTCCGACTGTCCGGCTTGGCGATTTTTTTTTCGCGAATTTCAACGGCAATAATTTTTTTGCCAATAATTTTTTCACGGAGATCGCTTCTGATTGTTTCCACTTCTGGTAATTCCGGCATATCACGTTAAAGCCTATTTTGGCCGGCCGCCATCAGATATTCATAAGCGGAAAGAGCGGCTTTTATCGCGTCGCCGGCGGAAATATTATTTTGACGGTATTTGGCATCCGTCACATCGCCGGCCGCGAAAATACCCGGCTGGCTGGTGGCGCCGGTCCGATGGTCAACCGCAACCTCTCCCCATTCATTAATCTTCACCAAACTTTCCGCGATTTTAGAATTAGGGTCCGCGCCAATCTCCACAAACACGCCGTTAAGTTTAAGTTCTTTTTCCCGGCCGCTTTTCAAATCAACGTATTTAAGGCCATTGACGAATTTATCCCCGAAAATTTCTTTGATTTCGGCGTTAAAAATTATCTCTATTTTTAAAGAAGGTTTAATTTGTTCCAGAGTAATGGGATCACCTTTTATTTTTTCTGAACGGATCAAAAGATAAATTTTTTCCGCGTACGGCAAAAGGTCCACCGCGGCCTCCAAACCGGCGTTGCCGCCGCCGATAACCGCCGTAATTTTATTTTTAAAAAGCGGTGCGTCGCAAGTGGAACAGTAAGCCACGCCTTTCCCAGAAAATTTCTCCTCGCCCGGCACACACAATTTCCGGCGATGAGAGCCTGAAGCTAAAATAATCGCCCTTGTTTCGTAAATATCTCCCTCCTCCGTTTCAATCGCGAAATTGCCGTTATTTTTTTTAATTTGTTTAACGCGCCGGCCGGATTTTATTTCCACTGTTTCCTGCGCCGCAACGTGATCTTTTAATTTTTTTGCCAAGACCGCGCCGGTAATGTTCTTTTCGCCGAGCCAATTTTGAATTTCATCGGAAACCGCGGATTGGCCGCCGAAAATATCGGCCAAAAGCAGGGTTTTTATTTTTTTTCGGCCGGCATAAACCGCGGCCGCCGCGCCGGCCGGCCCCCCGCCAATAATAATTAAATCGTACATTTTATCCATTGTTTAATTATAAAACTTTTTTCTTATATTTCAAAATCTCAATCAAAATCTCAAAGTAGAAAACCACCACTTGGAGGCTTAGCCTCCAAGTGCTAAAATATTAACATGAAAAACATTAAATATGCTCTAGATGAATATTATCACATCTTCAACCGCGGAGTAGATAAACGAAAAATATTTTTAGACACCGAAGATTTAGCAAGATTTTTTCAAAGTATGGAAGAATTTAACGTCGTTGAGCCAATTGGCAGTATTTATGAAAATTTTTTCCGTAAAAAAGAACTTGGAGGCTTAGCCTCCATAGCCTCCAAGTTAGTAAATTTTATTTGTTATTGCCTTAATCCCAATCATTACCACTTTATTTTAAAACCAATAGTAGAAAAAGGAATTGAAAAATTTATGCAACGATTAGGAACTGGCTATACGATGTATTTTAACGAAAAATACAAACGAAACGGATCTCTATTTCAGGGACCATATAAAGCGGTTTATATAAACCCAGAAAATCTATCATATGTTAGCGTTTATGTAAACTTGAATAACAAAGTTCATCAACTTGGAGGCTTAGCCTCCAAGTCAAGCTGGAATGAATATACCTCAAACCAAAATCAAACTAATTTTTGCGATACAAACGACATTTTAAAACAATTTAATAATACATCAAAATATAAACGCTTCGCCTTAGAAACATTGGAAGTTATTCAAGAAGGAAAACGAGAAGAAAAGGAAATAAAAAAACTTTTTTTAGAATAAAATAACTAAACACTAAACAAGCGGAGGCCAAACCTCTACTTGGAGGCTAAGCCTCCAAGTTATTTCAGAGCTTCTTGGATAAGAATTTCAAATTGAGAAAAAGGCTGAGCGCCGACTATTTCTTGGCCGTTGACGAAAGAAGTCGGCGTGCCGTCAACTTTTAAAAGATTTTTTGCTTGGACGGCGTCGTTTTTTATCGCCTCCTCATATTTCTTTGAATCAAAACAAGCGTTAAAATCAGCCTCTTTTAAACCGATTTCCCCGCCGAATTTTTTAAGATTAACCGGAGAAAACGCGTCGTTATTTTCACCGGACTGATGATTAAACAAATAGTCATGATACTCCCAAAATCTTCCCTGTTCTCCGGCGCAGCGCGCCGCGGCGGCGGCATCAATAGATTCTTTGCCTAAAAAAGCGAAATCGCGATAAATAAATTTAACCTTGCCGTCTTTAATGTATGTTTTTTTTAATTGATTGAGAGTGTTAGCAAAAAAACGGCCGCAAAAAGGGCATTGAAAATCGCTAAATTCAACGATAGCCACCGGCGCCGCCGGATTGCCTAAAATAAAATCATTTTCTTTCGCCGCCAGAAAATCTTTCGCTTCCTGAGAATCCGCGGCCGGCGCTTCTTTACTTGGAGGCTTAGCCTCCAAATTTTGATTTTCGGAAAGTTTGCCGTTCTTGCCGCTATTCGTGTAAATAACGGCTAAGGCGATAAAAAAACCGGCGGCCATAATAGCGGCGGGCACCAGATAAGGCGATTTGGTTTTAATTCCGGATTCCATATACTTTAATTTTTATAATTTTTTATAATAGCCGCCTGTAGTTTTTGAAATAATCCCAGCGTTGGAGGGAGATTTTGATATACTTCTTCAGCAAGTTTTTCATCATAAGTGTGAACTGTTTTATTTCTCATTTTCGTCAGCTCAATCCATTGTTCGTTAAATTCTATAATTCCCTGACGATACGCTTCTTTGAAACAACCTACCGGGGAGGCGCAAGTCACGCCTTGTTCTTCTAAAAAGGCCTTAATAGTTTTCCAAGACAAGTCAAAAACAAGCTCAAAACGTTTTATAGCCGAATCGCGCATAAACTCGTCCTTTGGTTTTTTTAAAACCCGATCCAGTTCTTCTATTGCCTCGCTAAATTCTTTAATTGTAGCTTGGAGCTTGGTCATAACGGTTCCAAAATTGGTTCTATTTTACGCAACGCCACCTCTCTAAATATCGGCGCCACTCTTTTAAAATCCACTATTTCAACAGTATAAAGCGTATGGAGATTATTAAATTCTTCTTTAATTTCCAGCCAAGCCGCATCCGGAATCGCCTCCAAACCTTCAATGCCCACATCAACATCTGAGCGCTCCGTTCCGGTTCCTAACGCGCGCGAACCAAAAAAAAAGACATTGTAATTTTTCAAGTTAAGGTGTTTTGACAAAATTTCCAGAATTTCTTTTTTTAGTTTTTCAACGGGATAGTGCTTTAATTTCATTAATCAAACACTGATATTTTTTTAAATCTCTTTCCAAGTTGGATCAGTAGTTAAAACATTGATAATGATATTTGTAAAACTGTTTTTGGTTTCGGTCGGATTGCTGCCTTTTATATCTACCTTATATTTGCCTCTCGGCGTATTCGGCTTAATACAGACATCAAACTCTGAACCGTCTCCATAATTACTGCTGGTTAAAGGATTGGGTTTAAAATTATAGCCGCTGGTGGGGTAAGTGCCGTCATCGCCAGTAAAAAGATAATTATTTAATTTTCCCCAATCCGTTATTGATAAAGATACATCCTCGCTAAATCCTCCGAACGACAAAACCGTGATCATAGAAGTATTATTTCCAGCACCAGAAGCGCAGGTTTCTCCTTGTTCATTAAGAATCGTAATGCTCATTGAAGGATTGGCTGAAATACTGAAAGATTTAACCGCAGGAAGAGGAGGAGGAATAAATTGGCAATTATCATCACAGGTTGTGCCATCAGGCGGGTCACATTGTTCGTCTGAATCAATATTCCCGTCCCCGCAAGAAGGAGAAGGCGGTAGTTCTTCTTCTTCAACAACGTTTATAACAACGCTATCGGAAATGCCTCCTTGGCACGTTAAAATATAAGTAGTGGTTTGGGTTGGAGAAACATCATAAGAATTGTTAGACGCTAAAACAGGACCATTCCAATATGGGTCTGACGGAACACTGCTTTTAGAACAACTTTCAGGAGCGACATTGTTCATTTCCCAAGTAAGCGTCACTAGTTCGCCCGCGCTGATATTTATGGATTCAATGGAGTTATTAGCGCGCAACTCCACATACGACGCGTCCTCAGTCTTTATGTAAACTCCTCCGCAACTTACGCTTCCTCCGCATCCGCTGCCTGGTCCCACTCTTCCTTCAAGAATTGAAAAATCATTAAAATCTATCCAGCCAACCACCAAATCAGACCAAGCATAACCTTCAAGTTTACCCGTGACCAAATTCACGGAAACGCCGTAATCGGGATTAGAGCCGGATAAACTGACCCAGCCGTCCCAGCCGCCGCAAGCCGTCAGATCAGGATTATCCTTGCAGGAAATTACTCTAGCCCAGCCGTCAATATCGCCAGTGCTAGCGTTAAAAGTTGCCCGGCAGCTGCCAGCAGAAGGACAGCCGCTGACATCGTCGGACCCAAAACTAATCCAACCGATATTATCGGACCAGGCGTAACCTTGAAAATAACCGGCGTTGATTTCAACCCTATAATTGGAAGTATCGCAAGAATTATTATTGGCGCAATCAAAACTAATCCAGCCGATATTATCGGACCAGGCGTAACCGCGGAGAATTATATTACCGGCCGCTTCGCTATCCGGAACTCTTACGCCAAGCAAAAGCGCCAACAGCAAAAAACCGATCGCCAAAAAACTCAATCTTATCAACCAGAGGTTGAAAATATTAAGCGATTTTTTTTGTTTAAAAAACATTGTTCCATTAACATTATTTATTTTATCGCTATATTTTTATATTAGCACACGTTCAAAAGACATCTTTACGCTCTGTGGATATCTTTCTCTCTGTGGATATTTTTCTCTTTCAACAGGCGCCAAATAATTATTATTTTTCATCCTCCCTTCACTTTTAAATTACACTTTTTTTAGATTATGCTTTTTAAGATATTGCGGAAGTAATAAAGGACTTTGCCATTAGTCATTTTCTCAACATACAAAATATCAACATATGGCTTAACGTTAAAAAAATCTTTAAGAAATTCAATCTCTTCTTCACAAGGAAGTGGATGAACCCAGACGCTTTTTTGCAAAGGATAAAAACCCATGACAGACAACTTGCGCTGAAAGGCTCGGCGAGCATGAGTGTGACTCTCCGGAATATCAAAAATAAGGACTCTCCATCTGCCATCCCATTTATGAGGCGTTGCAATTTCAAGAGTTTCCAACAAAAAACGGCGCAGTTTTTCTTTGCCATTATTCGTAAATTTATAAATCATCTCGCCATTTTTTTCTCCAATGCATTCAAAATCTCTTGTTTTCTTAAGACGGTAGAAACTTTTCCATAAATTGTTGTACCTGTTCCTCTGCTCTCTTTTTTGACTGGCCGCAGCCTGACTCCAAACGCCAATCAAATTGGGGAGTGCCGTAGCAATTGTAATTGCCCCGCCGAAGGCGGCAATTGCAAACACGGCCTTTGTTACTGAAGCGGCAACCGGATGCAGTTTCATAAAACGACGCAGCTGCTCTTTTACTGCTTCAGATAATTTTGGGTCTTGAAAACGAATTGGTCTATGCTTTGGCATATATCTTCAATTTATATTTTCAATTATAAAACAAAACCTCTATCTTCTCAATTTTGACCGATAGGTCTGAAAAAGGAGGATAATTTTTAACCATCCTGCTTTTTCGTCCTCCCTTTCTTTTCCATCCTCCCTTTCATCCTCCCTTTTTAGACCTATAGGTCTAAAAAGGGAGGATGAATAAAAATCCTTGTTTTTGAATTAAGGGAGGATGAAAGGAAGGAAAGAAATAAAAAATTCTACTTCTATAATTTTTATAAATTATAATCAATTTCCGATTTTTTCTTCCAATTTTTCAAGACGAAATTTTAAATCACTGTTTTCCGCTTTTAATTCTTCAATTTGGGTTTGTTGTTCTTTAATTGCCTCTACGAGAACAGGGGTTAGATGACCATAATCCATACCAGTTGCATATTCCGGAACATCTTGATCCCAACTTACTATTTCCGGAATAATCTTGCCAACTTCTTCGGCAATCATACCCATATCATGGTTTCCGCCATGCTCTTTATCCCAATCAAAATAAACCCCACGAAGTTGAAGTATTTTTCCAAGAGAGTTATCAATTTCTTTTATATTTCTTTTCCAACGGATTGAAGAAGCTGCTCCATAATTAGTGCCGTCACCCCCAGCATAAAAATCCCAATAGCCAAGTGAACCACTACCATAAACACCGTATTTTTTACCTTCGCCCTTAACACCAGTACCATCAGTACCTAAACCAGAACCATAAACACCATAACCGCTAGTGTTACTATTTATACCAGCAACACTATAAGTACCACCAGTTCCATAAACGCCATAGCCGCTACTAGTATAACTATTGTTGCCATAAACAGCGTAACTATTAAAAACTTCACTTTTACCATAAACACCATATTTTTCACCTAAACCATAAACGCCAGTGCTATTAGCACCATAACCATAACCATAAATAGCAATGCCATAATTATTTTCGCCATAAACACCATAACCGCTAGTGTTATTATTTTTACCAGCAACACTATAAGTACCACCAGTTCCATAAACACCATAGCCAGAGGAAGTACTAGGAGTGCCATAAACACCGTAGGTGGAGCCTTTACTATTAATACCAGCGCCAGTAACCTGACCGCCGCCATTAACTATCATGTTGGTTCCAATTGCTGCACTACCTGTTGTTACAAAACCTGCAGTAGTGATAGTTTGATTAGTGGTGGCTCCTCGGCTGGTAACAGTCTGAAGAGTGTCTGATTCGGTAAAAGTTGGGTCCCAAGCGGTTTTACAAGCTCCATTTATACAAAGACTATCAGAGGCATTTATTTTGCCAATTACATTTAATTTGTAACTTCCCGGATTTATTGTCCCAATGCCCACGTTGCCATTGGAATTCCAGGTGCCGGTTCCGGGCATAAATACATTTCCCGTGAATATAGGGTTTGCAAGAGGAGCCGCGCCCAGTACCTGGGAGACGGAGTAGTCGCCGGGTGCAGCAACCACCGCTCCTGTGCGTCCAAATACCGAGGAGACTGGCGCGCTCGCCGGCGTTGTCCATGACGCAAGTCCCGCCGAATCCGAGGTAAGTACTTTCCCGCTGCCTGGTTCGCCTCCAGTAATTTTCACCTGTCCAGCCACTTCAAGTTTCGCCCCCGGCGTCGTCGTCCCAATCCCGACGTTGCCATCTTCTTTGATAACCATCCGGCTGGTTCCGTTATCCTGAAAGTCAGCAATGCGGGCCGCGCTAGCTCCAACAGCATTGTTCCCAATAATGTTCACCAACAGCCCGTGGGTTGTGTCAACATTGCCGCCGGCAGCGCCAGTTGATTCCACTCTAAGTAGAGGCACATTACGTGCTCCTGGACCCTCAATGTGAAGCGGCGTTGTCGGATTCGTTATCCCAATGCCGACGTTGCCGGAGTTAAAATAAGTAGAAAAACTGGGATGTGCGGAAATTTGCACATCTTCCGTTGTGTTAGAAGAATCATACATCCTTATCATTCCCTCATCACTAAAGATTCCTAATTCAACCCCGCCATTTGCTGATAATTTTTTTGATGTGAGTATTGG
>Ga0209541_10005238_pt1 | contig 22687 bp, 21 predicted proteins | sample RifCSPlowO2_01_FD_184027 | JGI IMG/M metagenome (GOLD analysis project Ga0209541, IMG submission 184027) | Groundwater microbial communities from Rifle, Colorado - Rifle CSP2_plank lowO2_0.1 (SPAdes) (version 2) | ecosystem: Environmental > Aquatic > Deep subsurface > Groundwater | place...
CTTGTGGATATCGGTCGGTAACGGCACTGGGCCGATCACCTTGCCACCAAAACGCTCAATCGTCTCCATAATCTGACGCGCCGATTTGTCGATGATTTTGTAATCATAAGCACGCAACTTGATGCGGATTCGCTGAGTCATTTCTTTCGGAGTTTTCTTAGGCGTAGGCATAGTCTCAAAGAACTGACTAGTCCCGCCTGAGCGGGACTAGTGGTTTAAATCTTTTAGGCAATAATCTTTGTTACGACTCCGGCGCCAACCGTCTTACCACCCTCACGGATAGCGAAGCGCTGCTTCTCCTCCATGGCAATCGGAGCGATCAGCTTCACTTTTACCGTAATGGTATCGCCTGGCATTACCATCTGTGCTCCCTCTGCCAAGGTGATATCACCAGTAACATCAGTAGTACGGAAATAAAACTGTGGTTTATAACCGGTCATGAAGGGAGTACTGCGACCACCCTCTTCTTTGGTCAAAACATAAATTTCGGTATCAAACTCTGTATGCGGAGTAATCGTACCCGGTTTGGCCAAGACTTGGCCACGGGTAAGGTCTTCCTTCTTGACCCCGCGCAACAGAATACCAGCATTGTCCCCAGCCTGACCATTGTCCAAAGATTTATTGAACATTTCAATACCAGTAACTACGGTCTTCTGGGTCGGAGTTAAGCCAACGATTTCTACTTCCTCGTTGATGTTTACCTTGCCACGCTCAATACGGCCAGTAACGACGGTGCCACGGCCTTCAATGGTGAAGATATCCTCAATCGGCATCAAGAAGGGCTTATCAACTTCTCGAACCGGATCGGGAATATATTCGTCTAAGTTCTTAACCAACTCCATGATCGGAGCAAGCGCTGGATCATCTTTAGTTTTGGCTTCTAGGGCCTTGGTAGCAGAGCCACGGATAATCGGTGTAGTCGCGCCTGGATACTGATACTTATTTAACAGCTCACGCACCTCAGCTTCTACCAAGTCGATCAACTCTGGATCATCTACCTGGTCAACCTTGTTTAAGAAGATAATAATATTAGGTACACCGACTTGACGTGCTAACAAGATGTGCTCGCGGGTTTGTGGCATTGGTCCGTCGGAAGCAGCGATTACTAAAATTGCGGCATCCATCTGAGCGGCACCAGTGATCATGTTTTTGATGTAATCCTGGTGACCGGGAGCATCAACGTGTGCATAATGACGCTTAGGCGTACTGTACTCAGAGTGGTGCAAAGCGATAGTAATACCGCGGGCCCGTTCCTCTGGAGCATTATCGATATTATCTACTCCCTCCACACGAGCGCTGTAACCGGCATCCTTGTTGAGGTCCAAGGCATGCAAAATAGCCGCCGTTAAGGAGGTTTTTCCATGGTCAACGTGACCAATGGTGCCGACGTTTACGTGCGGCTTACTGCGATCGAATTTGTCTGCCATTTGATGATTTTCTAGTAGTAACCAGTGAACAACAAGCGATAAGCCTGTCCGGCGTATTGTTTATTGCCTACTACTATGATTACCTAACTTATATTACTGGGGATTATAGCAAATCTCTAGCGTTCGTCAATGCCCACTTAGTGTTCGTCCACCACCGTCTCCTCGATTAATTCTTGTAGCTCGCGTTGTTTAATTTCCTCTTTTAAAAGGCCAATTTCACGGTTTAGACGCTCCACCTCCTCACGCTCAGCAGTGTCTGGCGCCCCAGTGCCGACATTGCCTGGCCTTGAAACCTGCGCGTTGAGCTTATCCCAGTCTTCCGGTGATACGCCTTCCTTAGTGCGCAAGCTCGGCAGTGCAATATCGGCATTATGATTGATTACTTTATTCCCCGCACCTTCTATCCCAGTGCCGACATTGTCATTGTCTTTAAAACCATCACTGGTCCCCCTCGGGACTTGTCCCTGCGAGCCAAAGGCAGGTTCAATTTCGGCATTGGGAAGCTCAATCCCCAATAAGCTCTGATATTGCTCATAGGATAGCACCACCAAACCGGTGCCAGAATCGTCCATCAAAATGACACTACCAACCTGGCTAACTAGTTTTTTTAAATCTTGTATTTTCATAAGTTAAGCCCCTCCTCGACGCTACTTCCTGCCTTCAATAATCTGCTGGGCAATGTTATTTGGCACTGGCTCATAGTGGCTAAACTCCATATTGAAGGTGCCACGACCCTCGGTTAGAGAGCGGATGGCGGTAGCATAGCCAAACATTTCTGCTAACGGCACTTTTGCACCAATTACTTTTAAATTCAAGGGTGAGCGATCGGCCATCTGTTCAATTTGACCACGGCGTGAACTGAGGTCACCATTCACCGAACCCATGAACTGATCGGGGATAATTACCTCCACACTCATCACCGGCTCAAGAATTACTGGACTAGCCCGCTTGAAAGCCTCTTGCAAAGCTGTGGCGGCGGCAATCTTGAAAGCAATTTCAGAAGAGTCTACTTCGTGGTAGGAACCGTCATAAGCGGTTGCCTGAAAATCTACCAACGGGAAACCAGCAATCACACCTTTATCAACCACCTCTTTAATACCCTTTTGAATCGCCGGCAAAAATTCCTGTGGTACAGCGCCACCTTTGATGGCATCGATGAACTCGAAACCAGTACCACGTTCACGCGGGGCCACGCGCAACCAAACATGACCATACTGACCACGACCACCGGATTGTCGAACATACTTGCCTTCAGCCTGGGCCTCCGCCGTAATACTTTCTTTGTAAGCCACCTGTGGTCTCCCGACATTAACATTCACCCCGAACTCGCGACGCATCCGATCAACAATAATATCAAGGTGCAACTCACCCATACCAGAAATGATTGTTTCCAGGGTTTCTTCGTCGGTTTTTACGCGGAAGGATGGATCCTCATCCATTAACTTCTTTAAAACCATGCTCATCTTTTCCTGATCCGCTTTAGTCTTCGGCTCCACCCGCAAAGAGATTACCGGCTCGGGCGACTTAATACCTTCCAACACCACTGGGTGCTCTGGGTCACAGAGCGTATCGCCGGTACGCGTATCTTTCAGACCAACCGTAGCGGCAATATTACCAGCAAAAATTTCTTTGATTTCTTCACGCTGGTTGGCATGTAAACGCACAATACGACTAACCCGCTCCTGCTGACCAGTGCGGGCATTTAAAACATAGGAGCCGGAAGCTAATTTTCCAGAATAAACCCGGAAGAAGGTTAATTGACCGACAAATGGATCAGCCGCACTCTTAAAAGCCAGGGCCCGGAAAGGTTCGTTTTCGTCTGGCTTAGCCAAAACTGTCTCACCGGTCTTGCCGTCTATACCAGTAGAGGGGGTGATATCTAAAGGTGAGGGTAGATAATAGGCTACTGCATCCAGTGCTAACTGCACGCCTTTGTTCTTTAGAGCTGACCCGCAAAAAACTGGGAAGATTTTGTTCTCAATGGTAGTTTTGCGAATAATCTGACGCAGTTGTTCCAGGGGTACCTCTTTACCCTCCAAGTAGTCAGCCATCGCGGTCTCGTCATGTTCAACAATTTTCTCAATCGTAATGGCGCGCTCTTTTTCTACCAACTCTTTCATAGCTTCGGGAATCTCGCCCTTAACAATCTTTTCTCCCCGTTCACCCTCGAAGGTATAATAAGTTCTGGTTAATAAATCGACAATGCCTTTAAACTGGTCCTCATGACCATCCGGCAACTGCAGTTTGACCGCATAAGGCGAGAGTCGCTCGAGAATTGACTGGAAGGAGCGCTCAAATGAAGCCCCCAAGCGATCAAGTTTATTAATAAAACACAAACGTGGTACCTGATAGTCATCCGCATAGCGCCAGTTGGTTTCGGATTGTGGCTCTACTCCCGCCACCCCATCAAACACCACCAAGGCGCCATCCAGTACACGTAAAGAACGCTTCACCTCAATGGTAAAGTCGATATGGCCTGGCGTATCAATAACGTTTAGCTTAACTTTATCAGCAACTTTATCTTTGGCATCACTCGGCACCCAGTAAACCGTGGTGGCAGCAGCGGTAATCGTAATACCACGCTCACGCTCCTGCTCCATCCAATCCATTACCGTATCACCTTCATGCACCTCACCAATTTTGTGTGAAACACCGGTATAAAAAAGAATGCGCTCGGAAACGGTAGTTTTACCAGCGTCAATGTGAGCAATGACGCCGATGTTACGAATTTTTTCAATTGGATAATCGGCCATAGATCATTTAACAATTAACATTTTCCAATAATTTAAACATTTCATCATTTACTCATTTTCTAAAATGTATCAATGTATAAATGATACAATCAATGGAAATTGGTAAATGGTCAATGTCCCCTACCAGGCAAAGTGCGCGAAGGCCTTGTTGGCTTCCGCCATGCGATGCATGTCCGCCTTTTTCTTTACTGCGGTGCCGGTATTATTAACCGCGTTAATTAACTCCTCTGCCAATTTAACATCCATTGCCTTACCCTTGCCACCACGGGCGGCAGACACAATCCAACGAATGGCTAAAGTAGTACGACGTGCGGCTGGTACCTCATAAGGCACCTGATAGTTAGCCCCGCCAATCCGGCGTGAGCGCAGTTCGAGTTGTGGGGCGGCATTTTCAATGGCAGTCTCTAGGGCAGTTAAAGCTGGCTTGCCAGTTTTGGCCTCGGCTTGTGCCATGGCCGCGTAGACAATGCCACGCGCCACCGACTTTTTGCCAGCGGTCATCACCTGATTAATTAAACGCGCAGCCAAAATACTACCGTACTTACTATCCGGTTCAGCCAGGGCTCGTTTTTTAACTGGTCGTCTCATGGGTAATGTCTAAGGCTTAGGGTCTAAAGTCTAAAGCGGATTGATTGCTGGCTTTAGACATTAGACTTTTAGCTTTAGTCTATTCTATTTTTTGGGTCGCTTGGCGCCGTACTTACTGCGCTCTTGTTTGCGACCTTCCACTCCGGAAGCATCTAATCTACCGCGCACAATATGGTAGCGCACACCCGGCAAGTCCTTTACTCTACCGCCACGAATCATAACCACGGAGTGCTCTTGCAAGTTGTGGCCCACCCCGGGAATATAGGCAGTGACCTCCATACCATTGGTTAGACGTAGACGAGCAATTTTGCGCAAAGCGGAGTTGGGTTTTTTTGGCGTGGTGGTTTTAACACTTAAAGCTACGCCACGTTTAAAAGGTGAGTTGTGATAGACCGGGCGATTTTGAATATTGTTAAAACTGAATGCTAAAGCGGGCGACTTGGTTTTCGCTTTGACCTTCTGACGCGGTTTCTTTAGCAATTGGTTAAAAGTGGGCATTTAGACGAAAAAAATAGACTGTCCCGTCAGCTAATTTTGATAACCTGGATATTAACACGAAAGATTTGCCATTGCAAATGAGTTCCGCACTGGCAAAAGCGCTAACCGATAGACCGCCTAGATAAATTTACGCCTCTCTCCTTCAGCTAGCCGACAAAAATTGGTTACCCCGTCAGAATAGGTTAAGCAATCTATTCCTCCGACCCAATTTTCTGTTACCGGCTAGCTTTCAGTCGGTTCAGCTTAATTTATAACTATTCGGCTATATGGTTAGCGCTTTTGCCAATGACTACGCTGGTTTTATTTTTACAGAAATATCTATCCCACAATCAGGCGAAAAAGCGGGTCGATGATGAAACGGAGCCAGGGGGAGATAAAAAGAATTATCACAATCAGGAATAGCCAGCTACCGTGCTGGAGAAAATAACGAAAACGCTGAAAGCGATTGGGTAATAATGCTAACAACACCCAATGGCCATCGAGCGGTGGAATGGGAATTAAATTGAAAAAAGCCAACAGCAAGTTAATCTGCACGATAAACTTAAGTAAATCTCCCATTACTCCGCCCGCCAAACTACCCGGCAAAAAGCGTACCACCAGACCAACCAGCACCGCTACCAAAATATTGGTAGCCGGCCCGGCTAACGCTACCTTCACTGGGCCAGTGCGGCGGTTACTTAAGTTGAGTGGGTTGTAAGGCACTGGTTTAGCATAACCAAAGATAAAACCACTCGAATAAAAGGTTAGCAGTGGCAAAATGATCGAACCAAATAAATCCAAGTGTTTAAGTGGATTGAGCGTCAGACGACCAAAGTCTTTAGCAGTTGGGTCCCCCAAGCTATTAGCCATCGCGCCATGCGCTACCTCATGCAAAACAATCGAAAATATCACCGCAATAATGTAGACCGCCCCAATAATCAGTACCTCCATAATAGCTGAAATCGTAGCATTAACTACGGCTCTTGAAAAGTAAACGGTTTTGGGGTATCATCAGCTGACAATGAAGCACCAAATAACAAACAAGTTCCAATAACTAAAATTTAAATTTATTTAGATATTGGTATTGTTTGGGGCTTGCTATTTGGAACTTGTAATTTAACCAAATATGGCTACGCGCTGTCCTAAATGTGGTAAAAAACCGATGATGGCAAACAAACGCACGCTGTTGCGCGGTAATTATAATCCCACCAACCGTTACAAAAAACTCCCGAACTTACAGTGGGCCATGGTAGATGGCAAACGCCTCCGCCTCTGCACCAGCTGTATCAAAGCGCTCACTAAGTAACATGCTGGAAAAAACACCTGGATCAAATCCAGATGCAAAAAGAATTACTTCTGCTTTTTTACCAGAAGAACAAGAGCAGTTACAGGCTCTGGTTAATATTTTTATTGAAGAATCCTCAAATCTTGAAGATTATGCCGATATCTACGGTCAGGCCGAGATTACCAAAGACCAAATCCGGGTAACAGAACTGCGTGAAAAATTCGCCAAAAAAGATAGCCCCCAAGACAAAAGGAATAAATTTTATAGTCAGATTTTAGAAATGATTGTCAGAGACTTCGGCAACAACTGGTTACCGGGCTATTTTTCTAAAGCCTCTGAATATGATGACTATTTTAATGGCACCGACCTGGTCTGGGAGTTAAGGAGTGAGACAGGAACAGTACAGCGTATCGCTATTGATGTTACCAGTGGTGGAACTGATTACCACAACAAAGTAGAGAAAGCGAAGCTGGCCTTAAGTACTAGTGGCAAATTTCAGACGGTTAAATATTTCACCTCCGAAATGGAAGAGTTGGCGGGCGAAGTCTCGCTACCCAAGATTGTTATTGGCATAGAACGGCACAAGTTGATAAAACTAGCTCGACTATACCTACAGTTAGTTAACGCACACGGCAGTCTAAAAGACAAGATTTATAGAAACATCGTTGCTTTCGACTTGGGTCAAGATTTGGTAAATGAAACAACGGAACAGCTAGACAACTGGCAAAGTGTCATTGAAAAAAATATTAATATCGCCACTGAACAGGCCGCCACTTTCACCAAAGAGGAAGAAAAACAAAAAATTCGCATACGTATTAGCCGACTATCAGAAATGTTAGAACAACTTAAAGCTATCAAGGAGACAATCTTAGCTGGTGTAAAAAAGAAAGACCCTCGGACTGGCGAGTAAGCCAAACCCGAGGGCAACTAGCGCGGTCGATTGTGTCGCATCGCACGCGCGATCTCGAACCGGTTCTTCAGCCGCAACACTTGCGACCAAAGCTCCGCTCCTAATTGATGTGACGCTTGGAAGGGGTGTCGGAAAAAATTCTTCCGGAAACCCTTCCAAGCCAAACCGCGAAACACCGACCGTGAACTGAGAAGCCACTTATTTCGAAAAAACATAGTAACCTCCTAAGGGATATTGATATAAACATTTTAAAATAAACTTGTCAACGGGCTGTAGTGTACCGGCAACACGTCTGCATGGGGTGCAGAAAATTTACGGGGTTCGACTCCCCGCAGCCCGACAGAAAGATACTTTCAGAATTGGAGACGGAAAAATCAGGTCGCGCCAAAGGCGCGAATGGAATGGTGGGGGCGCGTCCCGCAAGGCGGGACGCAAGAAAATCAGATGGTGGAATGAATGAAAAGGAAAGAGAGCGATCTGAAAGTTTGGGGTTCGTTCCGATCTTTTGGATAATCTGCTTCATTTCTGGGTAGTCATTGGAAAAAGCTAGGAAACTGGCTTTTTTCGTGTCTAAAATCCACGAGTGCAGGGGTTCGAGCGGGTTTCTTGTTGTTGGCTTGGTTTTCTGTCCAGTAAGAGAAACTTTTGGTTTTAGCAGTTCTTCTTTTTTGGACAGATAGCTTTCTTTTGGAATATCGCCATCTATGTAAGCGGAAACTAGCTTGTCTAGTTTCTCTTGCGTTTCGGTAATTTTAGACTTGATATTTTGGACGGACGACTGGGATTTGTTGGTTTGTTCTTTCTCCCACTCATCAACTCTCTTTAGCATCCAATCTGTATGAGTATCGGGAAGCGCAACAGATTGAAGCTGTGCTCTGATTTGCGCGGCGAGATCTTTTTCTTGGATATACTTTTGAGAACAAATTCCACGCTTTTTTGTACAACGATAACATCTATATAATCCTCCCGATTTTCTCTTTGCCCATTGAGCGGTAATAGGCGAATTACATTGTCCACAAGTCATTAAGCCCGTAAAAGGAAAATCATGGCCTTGCTTTGTTTTTCTTGGTTTCGCTTTTCTATTCAGAACTTCTTGCACAGCTTCAAAAGTTGCGCCTCAATGCTCATCACTTGTCGCTCCTCATCTTCCGTTGATTTTCTGGCGTAGATAAAATACTTTGTCATAAAATTATCCACAGTTAGGCCTTGATTGACTTTATGCCTCACGAGGTATATACTGTAAGTAAGTTACTTCGCCAGGCCTTGTGCCTGGTTTTTCCGTTTAAATAGGCCTAATTTTGAGGATTTTTAACTCGTTCTACTTCTGCCCTAATTGAATCCAAACTTATAAACCATGAGGCGGTTCTAATCTCCCAAGCACAGTTATTTTCATAAGCGATAAATTTAATATGTTTCTGTCGTTTTAAAACCTTCTCTTTCGTTCTGATAAAATCGCTATCTCCACTGACAATATAAACGATATCTAAATCTTGAATGTCCTCCATAATTTCATCGTGCATTTCGACATCAAAATTGCATTTGTTTCGGTAACCACTTGGCGCTTGTGAATCTCTAAGTTTCTTTAAATCTTTTGCCGTTACTTTGTAACCTATCCTCTCAAAATATTTTTCCAGGGCCTCGGAAATACTTTTAGCCGGCTCGTATCTTGGTCTGCCCATATATATTCTTGCGTGAACTATTGTATTCAGGGCGGCTACCCATTTGTAGAGCTTTCTATAATCGGTCATCCAGCCAGCCGCCTTGCCTCTTTTGTAGAGGTTTGAATCGTCTATGTATATACCGGCTTTTGGTTTTTCTGGTAAAGTCATGGCTTTAATTTAACATAACATTAGGAATCAAAACAAACTTTCAGACCGCTCCTTTTCCTTTTCATTCATTCCACCATCTGATTTTCTTGCGTCCCGCCTTGCGGGACGCACCCCCACCATTCCATTCGCGTCTTTGGCGCGGCTCTCCGAATCCGTAGAAATTTTAACTTGTACCGAATTGTCGAATACCTTAAACCCACCGGAGTGGCGGGTTTAAGGTAGACTAGCACCGAAGACGAAGAATTTAGCTGTAAATAAGTGGGTATCCGCAAAAGTAGTCATCGGAAATTCCAAACCAAGGAATCTCGCCAAACTACTCTCATAATGGATTCCCGTGAAAGAACAGTTGTCCTAAATCTTTGCCTCCAGTAACTAGCCTGACTTAATTTTAACAAGCCAGTTAGGAGAGTCGAGTTCCCGCTTGGTGGATAAGTTTATCTGCCTGACGCAGTTCATCGTAAATCCCCTCAATCAGATCATACTGCTTAGCCTCTTTTAGTGTCACCCAGGCATATTCAGTTAAATCTTTACAGAGTTTTACCTTGCCACTCTTATATCTAGCCCAGTAGGATAGCGTTACCACGGGATAGCCATCCGGTCTAATGAACGTCAGGTCACAAACATAGCCGATTTTGCCTATTTCCAAATTGACCTCCTCCTTAACCTCCTTACGCACTACCCAATCCACTACGTCATACCACATATCTAGACCCGCTTTTTTGGGTAGGTTTTTGTACTCACTTAAAACTAACTTACCTCCCGGCACCGTCCACTTATTAGGAAAGACAATCTCGCGTGCAGCACGTTTAGCAATCAAAAATTTTCCACCCTTTTCTATAATGGCGGTAGCCACCACAAAGTGTAAACGTGGATCTAGCTTTTGTTCTTCAGACATAATTATTTATCTTCTCTTAAGGTAAAGTGAGTATAAAGTGGTTGGTGTTCTACTAGTTCTTCCAGCTTAAACCAGACGTTAATTTCGGTTTCTGCTTCTTCTGAGTTGGCGGAAGCGTGAATTAAATTAAACACACCGATTTTTTTCGCATCGGAATAAGCATAAGAAACGTGAGCATAATCACCGCGAATGGTTCCGGGCAGAGCTTTTTTTGGCTCAGTCTCACCCACTAATTTGCGCACCACCTCAACAATTTCAACTCCCTCAAAAACCATTGCCATCACTGGACCAGAAGTCAGCATCTCAACCATTAACTTGCGAATATGCTCACCGCGCCGGCGACCAATATCTTCGGTATAGTGTTTCAAAGCGGTGTCTTCGGTAGAAACCAAGAGTTTCATTCCAACCAGCTTTGCTCCTACTCGTTCAAAACGTTGCAGGATTTCTCCGACGATACCACGGTTAATCGCATCCGGTTTTAATAATACGAGAGTGCGTTGCAATAAGTTATCCATAAATTTATTTAGTAGTTTTAATCGAATAATTTTTACCGTCAAGGATCAATTCAACAGTGCCTTGTTTATCTGTACGATAGTATGGAATCTGCATTTTTGCAAGCCGGTCTAAGACTTCTGCCGTCGGGTGGCCATAACTATTCTTTGCTCCCACTTGAATAAAGGCTACCAGTGGCGAAACGGTCTGCAAAAATGCCTCGGTCGAAGAACTCTTGCTACCATGATGACCAACTTTAATGAAATCGCTATCAATATTTACGTTACTAATCCGCATTTTATCTTCAATTGGTTTTTCCACATCAGCGGTTAAAAGTAACGACTGTTGACCGTAGAGTAGCTTCAAAACGATTCCCCCATTGTTGGTTTGAGTGATTTTTTGACCACCTTCATCAACAAAGGGGTGTAGTGTTACCAGCCTCGCCTGGCTAGAGAGCTTAATTTCCTGCCCGAGCACAATATGTTCAACCTTAGTTTTAGTAGCTTGTTTTTCTTCGCCCCATTGTTTACACAGCGCCGTATCACAAACCATGCCAGTTTCAAGAATCTCATCAACTTTATACTGCCCCAGCAAATCCACCAACCCACCCAAGTGATCCGCATCCGGATGCGTGGAAACAATCATATCAATCGAGCGGTCATAGAAGGGCATTACTTGACCGAGTTGCGCTAACAACCCACCACCCGGCGGACCGCCATCTACCAATATCTGTTCACCCGCCGGAGTCTGAATAAAAATCGCATCACCCTGACCAATATCCAAAAACCACACGCGTAAATGCGCATCCGGCCAGGGAATAAAAAAGGTGGCTATTGCTAACCCCAATAGAGCTACCAACAACCAGCGATCAAAATGAGTTAGTTGGGGGCGTTCTTCCATGGTTCGAGCTTGGTTTTCTTTTTATAGTAAAAGTATAATCCGCCAATCAATAAAATATAGGCGAGCAACAAGCCAAGCCAATCTAATTTTACCGGCAGAGCGGCCCCCGGTAACTTAGCTAGCCAGCTAACTAGATACAACTGTATAGTGGCCAGCAACCAAGTCGCTACTCCCACAATTTTTCCCAACACCGACCAGATACTGCCCGCTACCCCAGTAGCAAAGCCCAGTGCCATCAGCGCCGGCACCAGAGGAAGAATAATTAAATTGGCCGGTAAGGCGATTAATGAAAAAGTGTGGAAGTAGTAAAAGGCTAGCGGCAAAACCATCATCTGTGCTGACAAAGTGGTAGCTAACGTATCACGCAAATTAAACCAGTTGGGTAACCAGTGTAGCCACTTAGCCTGCCGCCATAACGGACTTAGGTACAAGAGCCCGGCCGTCGCCAAAAAAGATAACTGGAAACCAACGTCGTAGCGCAAAATTAGCGGATTAAACGCCACCATCAGTGCCGCCGCCAAGGTTAGCGCATTGCGTGGATTATAAAGCCGGCCAATCAGCTCACCAATCAAAACCAGTGTGCCCATCACTGCCGCGCGCACCACCGAGGCCGAAGCGCCTGTCAAAAGAGTAAACAGAATGATTATTACCACTGCCAACCAAAAAGCTTTGGAGCGCGGCATCAGCCAACTCAAGGACCAGGCAATTACCAAAGCGATAATACTAATATTGTAGCCAGAGATGGCTAAAATGTGACTTAGCCCAGTTGTAGCAAAGTCGGCTTTAATATCAGCCGGAATGTTCGCACGCGTACCGAGCAAAATGCCGTTGATGTAGGCAGCGGCTGGTTCTTTCACTGCCTCTGCCACCTGATCAGAAAAATAATCACGGGCTTTAAATAATCCGCCATAAAACCAAATCTTTGCCCGGGTGATTTTTTCCAACGCAAAGTTTGCCGACTCAATTTTCGGCTGGTACATCAGAGTAAAAATCTGGTCACGGGCTAAGTAAGAAATATAATCAAAGTCTGTGGTATTAGTAGGCAAAGTTAGTTTACCAGTCAACTGTAGTTTATCACCGTAATGATAACGCGGGTAAGCGTCAGTAGTAACTAAAATCTTTTCATGCAAACGATAGGGGGCTACCCAGTTACCTAGGCGCAAAAACTCTACAGTAAAAACTATTCGCTGATTAGCACCACTCAACACTGGACTGTCACTGACGTAGCCACGCAACAGCGGTGAAAAGTTGGTATCAGTGGCCTGAGTTAAAATAGTCTGTTCGAAACGCAGCTGGCTGACACGTATCCAACCACCCACCAAAAGCAAAAGCCCCAGGCCAATTAGCACTAAGCCCCAGTGTCGTCGCCAACCGATGCCAATTAAAAGTAATCCAGGGATAAAACCCAAATAGGGGTAAGTGCCTAACCAGCCCAAGCCCAGCCACGAGCCGATGGCCACACCGATGAGCCAGGCCATCAGCAATCCCCAGAAGATATTGGACTTCGAGAAAGACATGACCTTAGTTTAGGAAGTTAGAGCAATAAAAACAATATCGCTCGCCATGAAGCTTTGCTGAATAGCTCGCCCACCCTCTCACTTGCTACCGTGAGTCGCTCGCTCTCCCACAGGACTTCCTTCAGTCGCTGCGGCTCGCGCTCACTGCTCTCTCGGAGCGCAACCCACCTCAAAGAGGTGGGACCAAGCTTGCATCTCCTCCGACAGCTAGCCGCGAGAGAATGGGCTCGCTTTATTACTAAAAGCAGGTCTCCGCTTTTTGATGGAAGTTTATCAGCCAAGGCTCGCTCTGACTTATTAAAATGGTTGAGTGAAATTTAATCGGTGGTGGCTTCGCCAGATTTCCGTATATATTTTATTTTTTAGTTTATTAGTATTGCCATGACTTAAAAGACCTAAATATGAATTTACTACTGCTGGCATGTTATTCATTGCCATATTTCTGAACATCCTCTTTTTTGTTGCAGTTCGAAGCACCTTATAATCCGGGAAGCTAACCCAGCCCAGAAAATCTACTCCGGAATCCAGTGTTTTAATATATACCTTATTGGGGTGCAATTTCAGGTTTAGAGAATTTTTTAAGAAATCCCCGATTGGTTCTATCATCTCTGCAACTTCATGTTTGTTATCCGAAAAGATAACAAAATCGTCAGCATATCTCATATAAAATTTTGCTTTCAGCTTATGTTTCATAAATTGATCAAACTCATTCATATAGATATTCACGAAAAGCTGAGAAGTCAAGTTGCCCAATGGCAAACCAAAACCAGGCCTTCCTGAATTGAAACTTTGAATAACATTTAATAATAGCGCCAGGATATCCGGGTCGGTAATATATTTTTTTATAATTTCATATAGTATTGCCTGATCTATGGAGGCAAAAAACTTCCTGATATCGCATTTCAGTACCCAACAAGTGACGGTATTATTTTTGCTGACGATATAAGAGAAATGTTTAAATCTTTCGAGGGCTTTATGCGTTCCTTTTCTATCTCGGCAAGAAAAAGAATCTGCAGTAAACGCTCGATCAAAAAATGGATATAGAATTCTATAAATCGCATGGTGCAAAAGCCGGTCTCGGACGAGCGCTTTATGTATATTCCTCGGTTTCGGATCACAAATGTTGAAGGCTTGATAACCGCCATGTTTATATGTATGATCTGCTAAATCTTGGTGCAATTCCAAGATGTTGTCCATTAAACTCCGATAATACGCTTGAACATCCTTTTTATCACGTTTGCGTCTGACAAACTCGCGCCACGCTGTAAGTAGGTTTTCAACAGATATTATTTCTTCAAATGTATGAGTGAATTCGATTTTCATAAAAAATCCGACCCTTTAAGCCCCCCCAAGGAGTTCAATGTCGATTATCCAAAGACTTATTGGAACATACAAGCTCTGGCAAGAATATGTCGGACATTTTCCAAAGAAATCTCGGCATACACTTGGTGGTAAGATTGATTCTCTTTTCATAGATACAGCGGAGCTGATGTTTACTGCAAGTTATCTCACAAAAGACAAGAAACTGCCATACATTCAAAAGGCATTGGGCACTTTTGACTTATTGAAATTCTTTCTGCAGGTGGCTTGGGAAACGGGATCGTTGGACAATAAAAAGTACGGAGCGCTCTCTGAATCACTTAGCGAAATAGGAAGAATGCTTGGCGCTTGGTACAAACAAGCACAAACCCCGTCTAAATAGACGGGGTTTGTAAAAATAACAGTAGTTTCGAACGGCAGCGAACCGGCACTGGTCGTTCCACCTGTTGTCGTTCCAGTTCAGGTTCAGCTTGCGCTTCGAGCCGTTCCGGTTGAGGTAAGGCACGTTGCGGTTGCCGTTGCGATGCCGCCATACGGAGCCGTGTACAAGGTATCATCTTTACCACTGCCCCTCGAATACTCTCAGAGCTGTATCGTATTTGGGATCTATAATCCTCCAATACCTTGTACCAAGTATTGTTATTTTAAGAGAAACCAGCGAGGCACGCTGAGAGAAGCCATAACCGCTCTCATTCTGTCCTGCATAGCCCTAGAATTCGGCCGCCGAAAGCCTTGACCGCCGGCAGATTCGCCTAGTATCCAAATATATTTCTAGCACATTCGTTAATTAAAAAGAAGAATCCCCGTTCGCAGAAGTCGCGAACGGGGACCAGGGAACCAGGAGCCCAGAGATCCCGCCTCCGCTAAAGCTACGGCGGGCAAGCAACGAACTCAGAACTCCAGGAGACCAGGAACCTACCCGCCCGACCGAACTAGTCGGTCGTTCGGGCGGGCCTTGCGAACGGCAGCGAACCGGCACCGGCCGAGCCACCTGACGTCGTCCCAGCGCAGGTCCAGCCCGCGCTCCGAGCCGTACCGGCTGAGGCAAGGCACGTCGCGGAAGCCGAAGCGATGCCGCCACACGGAGCCGAGAGCGACTATTGGGAACTCGCACTGCTTCTCGCACTGCTTCTCCGAGTAGGTGGCTCCAAGGCTCAGTAGCTCAGGCAGGATCGCCGGACGCATGCCCTTGGATTCGAGGTCCTTGAGCACGTCGTCGGTTGTCATGTCGCGCCCGTAGTGAACGAGCTCGACAATGACTTCCTGCTTGCCGTTGCCGGTGATCGGGAAGTTGTTGGAGTTGATGTCGCTGTTGGCATAATCGTACTTGCCAACCGCAATCATCTGTTGGAGTGTCTGCTCGTAATCCACCAGAACCTTGTAGCAGTTTTCCGCCACTCCGACTGCCGCGTCGATCAGCTTTTGAACGAACCCGTCGGTCAGTCGCTTGATCGTGTCTTCGGTCAGGCCAAGGATCGCTTCCTCCGCCTGACGCCGCTTCACGGCGCTGATGACCCGACTGATAATTGTTGAAACAAATCCGAAAGCTTGACCTATCGCTGACTTGGCCATGATGGCCTCCCGTTTTGTGGCTCGCCCCTCACCCTTGCGTATTGCTCAGGCCCCAGGCTTGCCGTTTTTAAATTACTAACCTAATAGACATATTATACCACATCTTTTTATAAAAATCCAGCAGATGTGCCAAAACCCTTGTTTTTCAAGGGTTTTAATAGGCTAGCGAGGATTGGTCTCATAAACTTCCATTAAAAAGCGAGAGCTCAACAAAATCGGAGTTGAGCTAATCGACTTTTGAAGCCGGGTAGACATTTGTTCCTAGCACACTCAAAGCTGTGCGATTGCATGGCTGGCGAGCAGTATAATAGTCAAACACTGCGAGCCAAATCCACAGCTTTGAGTGAGTGAGCATCCTCGCTGGGGATGCGAGTGGTGATAGGGACAAATGTCTGCCCGGCGAAGCCCTTCGACAAGACAAGGGTAAACTGTCTTAGTTACAAACCCCCGTCGTGGCAAAACAATTCGGACAGGTGTAGCAAGAACCAGCTTTGAACATCAGCGAGCCACACTCGCAAACGGCACCATCGGTGGAAACTTCGCCATTGGCCACCGGTATTACTGGCGCCACACCCAGACCGTTATTCACTGATAAGCTATCACTCGGTAAGCTGGCCACTGAAACCGTGCCAAAAATTTCCTCACGATCTTTTTCATCTAGAAAACGCATGCCCATATAGCGGAAGACGTAATCAATAATCGATTTGGCAATTGGCACATCGGCGTTGGCAGTAAAACCGGAGGGGTCAAAACGCATGTCCTTGAATTTTTTCACCAAAACTTTAAGTGGTACGCCAGACTGTAGAGCGATTGAGGTGAGCGTAGCGATTACATCGAGCAGGCCCGATACCGTACTACCCTCTTTAGCAATGCGAATAAAAGTCTCGCCCACTTTTTTACTATCTGGATAAAAACTGACCGTTAAGTAGCCCTCGTGCCCACCGACGGAAAACTTGTGGGTCAGAGAGGCGCGTTCATCCGGTAATTTGAAACGGGCATGACCGTTATATTGTTCCACTAATTTATTTTCGGTTTTATTGGAAACATTTAATGGCTGAACGGTTTTACTACCGTCACGATAAAAGGCCACGGCCTTTAAACCATAACGCCAAGCAGCAATAAAGGCCTCGCGAATATCTTCCTTGGTCGCATCACTGGGTAGATTAACGGTTTTAGAAATTGCTCCCGAGACAAAAGGCTGAGCCGCCGCCATCATTTTCAGGTGGCCCTGATAAGAAATACTGCGCTCCCCTTTAGTCGCCTTGAACGAACAATCAAACACCGGCAGGTGCTCGGGTTTTAATCCCGGTGCGCCCTCAATAGTTTCTTCGGCTAAGATATACTCACTAATTTTATCAATCTCCTGATCGGTATAGCCGAGATTTTTTAGGGCCGACTCAACCTGCGAGTTTACTAATTTGAGCGTCCCACCACCCACTAATTTTTTGTAAGCTACCAAAGCTAGAGCTGGTTCAACCCCAGTAGTAGCACAATCCATCAGGAAGGAGATGGTGCCAGTGGGCGCTAGCACCGTAGCCTGCGAGTTGCGATAACCCGCTTGGCGACCCAACAGCAATGCCTCCTGCCAAACCGATATTGCCTCAGATTTTATGGTTTCGTTGTTAACCAGGTTTTGACTATTAACTGTCGCCACCAACTCATCCGCCTTGCTAGCATGCTTATGCATCACATCGACCATAGAGTGCTGATTGGCCGCATAGCCACGGAAGGGGCCACCGGCTTCGGCTAAGACGGCTGACATGCGATAAGCCTCACCCGTTAAGATTGAGGTCAAAAGTCCGCCCCAGGCGCGACCAGCATCGGAGTCGTAAGGCAAACCCATAGTCATCAAGAGCGCGCCCAGATTAGCATAGCCCAAACCGAGTTGACGATAGTCATGCGCGTTGCGATCAATCTTTTCGGTGGGATAGGACGAACGATCAACCAAAATATCTTGCGCGAGTATAAACAAGTCAATGGTCTTTTTATACAACTCGACATCAAAGTAGCCATCCGCCCGCAAAAACTTCATTAAATTAATGGAGGCCAGATTGCAGGCGCTGTTATCGAGCGACATAAACTCCGAACAAGGATTAGAAGCATTAATCCGACTAGTGTCCGCCAGGGTGTGCCAATAGTTAATCGTAGTATCATACTGCATACCCGGATCAGCCGAGTGCCAAGTGGCATCTGCCACCCAGTCCATTACCTCACGCGCCTTAACTTTTTCTAAAGCTTCACCGGTGGTAACCGCTTTCAACTCCCAATCGGCATCATTCATGACCGCCTGCATAAACTGGTCAGTCACGCGCACCGAGTTGTTGGCGTTTTGATAGGGCAACAAAGTATATGGGTCAAACAAGGTGGCCTCAATATTGGAGTGTACGCCGGCGGACTGCAAAACCTTAACCATGTCTTCAATCTCTTTTTTGCAATAGATGAAAGACTTAATATCCGGATGATCGACGTTAAGCACCACCATCTTAGCCGCCCGCCGCGTCGTACCACCAGAACGAATACTGTTGGCCACGCCATCCGCCCCCTTCATGAAAGAGACTGGACCAGAAGATTTCCCGCCTCTAGACAACGCTTCTTTGGAAGAACGTAAAAAAGATAGATTGGCACCGGAGCCAGAACCCATTTTGAAAATCATCCCTTCATCGCGATACCAATCTAAAATTGAACTTATGGTATCTTCCACTGATAGGATAAAACAGGCGGAACACTGTGGCCGTTCGCGCACCCCCACATTAAACCAGACTGGGCTATTAAACGAGGCGTACTGGTTAATTAAAATCCACTTTAAATCGTTAGAAAAATTCTGGTAATCTTGTTCGCTGGCAAAATAGCCATCCTCCCAACCCCAACGGGAGATTTCGTTAGCCACGCGATCTACCATCTGACGCGCGCTACGTTCGCGTTCTGGCGCATCCATCCGGCCCCGAAAATATTTAGAAGCGGTAATATCGGTAGCGGTTTGCGACCAGAAACTCGGCACCTCCACATCGCGTTGTTCAAACACCACCTCGCCCCCACCTTTGGCAATTTTGGCATTGCGTAATTCCCAGTTGATCCCAGCATACGGATCACTCGGCGAAAAGTGGCTTTCCCAAACTAAACCTTTCCCTTGATGAGTTTTTATTGATATAGCGTTTCCATTTTGCGATGGCAGAACAGTGGTGTGACCATTCTTTGAGGGAACAATATCGGAAGGGATGTTTCCAACATCAGGATTAACATCGGCACTGGGACGGCCAAAAATTGGTAACTGGGACATAAAAATAGCCGGCTTTAAAACAGCCAGGAACGACCCGCGTTATGGTCGTCGCACTACCCCTTAAAGCAAAGGCACCAAAATTACTGTTCTAATTTTAGAACACTGCCACAATCGCGCAACTGTGGATAACTTGACGGATTTGACAGCTAAAATACATCTTTGTCTACAACCCAAACCCAGCGAGTATAAAAGTGAGGCTTTTCGCTTCCGGCGCCATATAGCCGAGTGGCTTGCCCTGAATTTACTGAAGGGCTGTAAATTAAGCCGAGTTGACTGAAAACTAGCCGGTAATCATAAAATTGGGTCGGAGGAGTAGTTGCTATCCGGACGGGGCACCAATTTTTGTCGGCTAGCTGAAGAAGTGAGGCGTAAATTTACCCAAGCGGTCTATCGGCAGAGGAAGCGGAAAGTTGAACGTCCTACTTCATCTTCTTCCGGATAAATGCCGGCTTTGCCCGCCGAAATCTAGCGTGGCTATTCGCTATTTCATTTTCTTACGGATGAAGGCGGGGATATCAAACATCTCGTCATCCTCCACTGACTGATCCACCACCTCTTTTTTCTGTGATTCATTACTTAGTTTATCAAAACTACTGCCATTTATTTTGGAGCCAATGTTCATTGGTTTTGGATTACTTAGTTCATCAAACAGACTTGGCCCGGAGGAAATACCTAAAGGCAAAATTGGTTTCTGTGCCATTGGCTCACGCTCGGTGAAGCCCGTCGCGATTACGGTGATTTGGATCTCCCCCTTCTTTAGCTTATCGTTCTCTACCGCCCCAAAGATTACCTTGGCATTGGGATCAATGTTTTCTGTGATAATCTTAGCCGCCTCGTTGATTTCGGCCATACTTAAATCGGAACCGCCGGAAACGTTAAACAGTACGCCGCGCGCGCCATCAATTGCCACTTCCAACAAAGGCGAGTTGATTGCCATCTTAGCCGCCTCAACCGCTCGGTCCTCGCCCGTACTGTGACCAATGCCCATCAACGCTGAACCAGAATTTTGCATTACCGCTTTAACATCGGCAAAGTCAACATTGATAATCCCGGGCACGGTAATTAAATCGGAGATTCCCTGCACGCCTTGGCGTAGCACGTCATCAACAATCGCAAAGGCTTCCATGATTGGAGTCTTGCGATCAATAATAGAAAGCAGGCGATCGTTGGGAATAGTGATAATCGCATCTACTTTGTCGCTTAAATTGCGCCAACCCTCCTCGGCAATACGCGTGCGTTGCGCTCCCTCAAAAGCAAATGGCTTAGTGACAATCGCCACGGTCAGCGCGCCAATATCGTGAGCAATTTCTGCCACTACCGGACCAGCCCCCGTACCAGTCCCGCCACCCAAACCAGCGGTAATGAAAACCATATCTGCACCCTTCAACGCCTCCAAAATCTCCTCCTTGGCATCAGTCGCCGCCTGTCGCCCCACATCGGGATCCATGCCAGCACCTAAACCACGGGAAAGATTTTTACCAATCTGCAACTTAGTGGGAGCACCGGACTTATGTAAATCCTGGAAATCAGTATTGATCGCCACAAATTCCACCCCCTGAATACGCGAAGAAATCATGCGCATTAAAGCATTGCCACCGGCTCCGCCTACCCCCACCACTTTAATACGCGCGAAGGTTTCAAATGAAGGTTTAATTTGCTGTGCCATAGGTTAAAGCAATTTATTGATACTAAAAACTATCAACTAGGTTGATTGGGATTTATCACAAAAAGAAACGCAACACAAGGGAGCGGTTTTTGCCTGTGGATAACCCCTAAGGCATGAAGTTCTTCAGCCAGCCACCGATTTTTTTTACCGAATTGGTCAGCGGCGGGAAACTACTACCCCCACCAGAACGAGAATTGGAAAAATCTTTTTCTATGCCATTGAGAACTAAACCGGCCGCGACTGCCAAACTGGGATCGGTAGCGCGATCTACCATACTACTAAATTCATAGTGTCCATCGATTCGGACTGGTAACTTTAATTTTTCTTTAGCGTAATTCACTAGGCCGGGCAATTTGGCACCACCACCAATCAATACTAAACCGGAGGGAATAATCCCATTGTGCGGAATTTTTTTCATTTCCGCCTGCAACAGGTGGAAGAGTTCCTCTACTCGATCTTCAATAATTCTGCCTAAATTTTTACGCACAATCACAAAACCATCTTCTTTTAATAAATCGGCCAGATCAATCTCTTCCTTCTTGCCGACCTCGCTACTACCCACAAAACCATGCTCTAACTTCACCGCTTCAGCCTGATCTAACGAAGTACGTAAAGCCACTGCCAGATCGTGAGTAATATGTTGCGCCCCAATTGGCAAAGTATTGGCATAAACCAATTCTCCCTCGTTGAAAAAGGACAAGGTAGAAACCCCGCCACCAAAATCAAACAACAAAACCCCATGCTCTTTCTGCCGCTTATCTAAAGCCGCGTGGCTAGCGGCCAAAGGGGCAAAAGTAAAGTCAATCACCTCGACATCATTAGCACTCAAACACTTCGCCAGATTCTTGATATAAGGCGAAAGACCATCGATAATCATTACTTCCGCCTCCAGGCGCACTCCCTTCATACCTAGTGGATTTTTCACCGACTCCTGACCGTCAATTAAATACTGCTTGGGCAGAATATGTACGACTTCGCGGTTAGCTGGCAGATTAATAATTGAAGCGGCATCGATTACCCGACGGATATCACCCTGATCGATTTCATTGTCCGCGCGTGACACCGCGATAATGCCCCGCGACAATTGACTGCGCAAGTGTGGACCGCCGACCGCGATATAGGCTTGGCGGATCTTTATTCCCGCCATCCCTTCGGCTTGGCGAATGGCGGCACCAACGTCGCGAATCGCCTCTTCCATATTTAAAACCACCCCTTTACGTAAACCGTGCGACTCCGCTACGCCCACACCAATTATTTTTGGCTGCCAAGAATCACGGTCTAGTTCCGCGATTACTACTTTAACAAACAAGTTACCGATATCGATACCGGTAATGATTTGGTGGCGTGCCATAATATAAAAACTAGTCTAAAGCTTAAAGACTAAGGCTCTGAAGCAATCTAACTTGGAGTCGCAAAAATTTCTCTTCTGCTGTCGCGGAGCCGACGTGATCATAGCCCAGCAAGTGAAGTAAACCATGCACCAATAGCCAGGCCATTTGCTCGGTTAGCTTTTCTCCGAGTAAGGCGGTCTGTTTTTTGGCTACCGCCGGACAGATAAAAATATCACCCAAATCAATTATAGCACCTCTTTTCATCGCACCATAAACTTTCTTTTTCTGCAGTGGAAAAGCCAGCACGTTGGTGACCTTATTATGCCCACGGTATTGCTGATTAAGACGCTTAATACCAGCTGGGGCGGTGAAAACTAAAGCGAGACTAAAACGATTGTGGTTTAATTTTAACTGTCGCAGCGTGGTTTCGGCGACACGCCGAAACCAC
>Ga0209541_10005240_pt1 | contig 22685 bp, 29 predicted proteins | sample RifCSPlowO2_01_FD_184027 | JGI IMG/M metagenome (GOLD analysis project Ga0209541, IMG submission 184027) | Groundwater microbial communities from Rifle, Colorado - Rifle CSP2_plank lowO2_0.1 (SPAdes) (version 2) | ecosystem: Environmental > Aquatic > Deep subsurface > Groundwater | place...
TCCATCAAGATCACCATCTGATGCTTCTGGTTCTACTGCAGTTGCAATCTCATTAATAGTACTTGAAATCTCAGCACTTACTTCCTCAAAACTCTCCGGATCTTCATATGCAGCATTATACAGATTTTTGAGATTATTTACATGGCTAATTACTTGATCAGTTAATGTGAGTCTAAACTCTGTACCATTGACTTTTATCGTCTTTGTGATCATATTTCAGATTTCAAATTCAGTTCCTTAAAGGTTTTTAGTTGAAATATGTTGATGTTTAATGCATCGATTTTATCAAATTAGAATACTATGTAATCCAAAGCAGATGCATCACTAATTAGTGTTGTATGTCTTGAACCTACAACATATCCATTTTTGATATCAGTTGTAGGTATCCATCTGTTTGTTGATGTATAATGTCGTTTTTCCGTCAATTCTCGCTCTATTGCCTCAATGTCAAATTCTCCTTCTTCGATTTCTTGCGAGGTTAGGTGTTTTATTGTGACTAGTATTTTGCTTACTTTAACACGATCTCCGAACTTCCATTTTGATGGTGGGTTTTCATCTGAAACTTCTAGAACTTTGATTTTCATTTGTTTCTTTCCAAACACATCATAACTGATCAATGTTCTCTCATCTGTAAATTCTTCAAAGATTATTCTTGACTTTTCTTTTGATTCAGATGTCCCCAATAATGACTTTGAATGCGTCTCATTGGCTTTTATCTTATCTTCGGCTAAGTTATCCTCGTCCATAATATCATTAACCATTAATCATTAAAAAACACTGCTGCTATTTTAGATAATTAGGTACTAGATCTGTGTTTTGTTTTAAATGGCATTATGTGCTCTTTAAGATCTAGTTTCTCTCTTTTTCCATCAATTTTTGCAAATATCTCTCCCTCATAGGTGCAAACACAATCTGTTATCTCTTTGGTTTCATCCCAAATCTTGTAAAATTCTCTCAATTCTCTACTTTCATACTGCCCTAATCCTATTCTTTTTTTTGAAAGAAATTTGAATGCTAGTATTACTTTTCTATTTTTGTAAATATCGAATGTCTTGATCCATTTTTGGCATCTCTCAATCTGATCTGCTGGAACAGGAAGAGATGTACTTGTACCTGATTTTGCCTCTATGGTGAAAATCATGCTATTTTGTGTATTTACTGCTAAAACATCTGGCAACGCTATACTTGGAGAACCTAATCTGAATGCTTTCCAATTTTCAGCGGAATTGAATCTTTTTACCAATGTGTCTTCCCAATGATACCCACGCTGTCTACGTGTTCGCGCAATTTTTTTATTGTCTTTTCTTGGTTTTTCTTTTGTTAATGAAATTGAAGTCATTTTACTACTCATGTTTCTTTATGTCTAGTTTAGATATAGTAAGGTAGGTAATTACAGAATAACTCTGAAAATAATATATCAAGAGATTAAAAAAACTTGTATTTTCTTCGTTGTTTTCCAACGAGTTTATCAATCTAACATTGGAGGCATTTATGATGCTTGATCAAATCGCTAAAAATCTAGTCGTGTTAAAACAAGAATTTGCACAAATCTATGCTGGACATAGCCATATTCAGGAACTGATTCCCATTTCCCCTTCTGAATCTTTTCCAATAGATGATGACCATTTGGAATTGCTACATAATTTTGCAATAAAAAATCCAATTTATCATAATATCTATGAGCAAAAAATTGCAGGTATCTTGTGTAAAGTGTATGAAGGAGACATTAACGAATACTGGCTAAATAGCATCAAGCACGGTTCTAGTTGTCAGCCATTTTATCCAACTTGGATTCTTTCAGCATATATTGCAACATCCATTGCAAAAAGTTTTGACTATAAAGAATTAGTAGACATTGGCTCTGGAGATGGGAGAATTGCATACTGTGCAAAAATTTTGGATTTACAAGCAACAAGTATTGAAATTGATGATGTATTGGTGGAATTACAAAATAGCATTTTAGCAACAACAAAAGTTAATTTTAATCCTATTTGTGCAGATGCAATTGAATTTGATTACTCTTCATTTAATTTAACACGTCCTGTATTTTTTATTGGGGGATTGCCTCAGATGGGGGGAGATGTTTTAGCAACAAACATTATAGAAAAAATTTCTTCAACTAGTCTTAAAAAAAACACATGTATTGTTTTTGCTGGTACTCACTCAAAGAGACAACTATCAGGCAATCAATCTGAAGGTGGATGGAGCTCATTGATTGACAAACATGGTCTAAAAGTAATAAAAACAGTCATACTTCCAACCATTTGGACTTTTGATCAGCTAGACGATACACCTTACATCTATACTAAATTCACGTGATCATATTACGGACATTTCAAAGTAATAATTTTCATCTTTTATTCCACATTTTTCTATCTTAACATATTGACCTGTATTTGGTACTCCAGCTGATAATTTGCCCATTATTTTTATTGTATTTTCAATTTCTACTAGACAAAAATAATCATTGTTTTGCTTTGAAAATTCAATGATCTTACCTTCATGCGAGCCTTTTCTCCAAGAAACTTCATTAAAACATTGATTGCAAAATTCAGATGGTGGCCATATTATTTTTTGGCAATGCATGCATTCGGCTATGATGAAATTTCCTTTCTTTAATTCAGATTCAAAATTCATCTTTCCAAGACCAAAACTGTTGATGATGTAGCTGCTGCAGACATGTTATGAATTAATCCTATTTTTGCATTCTCTATTTGTCTTTTGTTTGCACATGATTGCAATTGTTGTGTGATTTCAATGGTTTGTGCTATTCCTGTTGCACCTAGTGGATGTCCTGACCCAATCAATCCGCCTCTTGGATTAATTTTTAAATTATTTGTAGTGTATAATTCTTTTATCATAGTCATTCCTTTTCCTTTGTCTGTAAATCCTAGAGATTCTAAAGCCATTGGCTCACAGACAGAGAATGCATCGTGGACTTCAGCGACATCAATATCTTTTACATTACGTTTTGACATTTCAAATGCAGTTGATGCAGCAACGTGTGTTGATTCCATAGAACTAAATGACATGTTTTTTGTAAATCCAGCAGAAGTTGTTTTTTGTCCTATTCCAGTAATCCAAATTGGAACATCTGTGAATTTCTTACATGTGTTTTCTGAAGCAAGTAAAATTGATGCACCACCAGTGCATGGTCTTGAGCAGTCAAGCAATCTAAGATCATCGGTTAATTTTTTAGAATTTATTACATCTTCTAAGGAATATGTTTTTTCTGAAAGTGCATTAGGGTTGTTTTGAGCTTGTTTATGATTTTTTACTGGCACTATTGCCAGTTCTTCATCAGTAATTGAAAATTCTCTTTTGTATGCTTTTGTAAAAATACTTGCCCAAAAAATTGGATGCTTAAATTCCCCCCTGGAGTTATCCCACTCTAAAATTTGTCCTGGACTATCGTATCTTTCAGCTCCCGATACTAAAACCACATCTGCCAATCCTGATGCAATGTATGAATATGCAGATACGATTGCATTTGTTCCAGAATTGCATAGACTTTCAATAGAATGGGCAATTTTAGGCTCAATTCCAGACATTTCAGATAAAATTGCAGAGAGATATTTGGAGTTATTATTGGTAGATATTAGTACTGCGTCAATATCATTACGGCTCAAGTTAGGACTGTTATCAAAGAGGTTTTTTGTTGATTTTAATAAAACTGATTCAATTTTTGAATCATCCTTTGAGAACTTTGTGATTCCATAGGATGCGATTCCTACTTTGGGCATTATTTTTCCTCAGAAAAGGTATCTGTAAATAATCTAAAAGAGTCCATCACATTTCCAACTGGATTAAATTGTATTGTTGGTAAATCTATTCCTGTTTCACGGAATTTTTGTAACTGTTTAATGCATTGATCAGGTGTGCCTGCAATTGTTAATGATTTTAGCATGTTATCTGAGATTAATTCATGATTTGATTTAAATCCCGATATTTTGAATTCATCAAAAATATCTCTAGTTTCAGTTTCAAATCCATTTTTTGATAAAAATTCACGATATATTTTTCCAACAGAAATATAAAATGCAAGGGTTTGTTTGGCACGTGTTATTGCAATTTCTGCATCATTAGATACACAACTAATGATTTGACATGTAACATCTATTTTTCTTTTTGATTGCATTTTCTGTATGGTTTTTTTCATTTCATGTAGTGGACGTAAGTAAAAAATCACGCCATCTGAAACTTCCCATGTTAAATCTATCATTTTTTGGTTCACTGCAGCTAAATATATTGGAATTTTCACTCTATGCGGTTTTATTAATAACGTAAAGTTTTTCAAATTAAAAATTTTCCCTGAATAATTAACTTGCTTTCCAGATAACGCCATTTTAATAATCTCCACATATTCTTTCATTCTTAAAACAGGATTTTCAAATTTATATCCGTGAAAATCTTCTACTATCGGAGTACTGCTTGTTCCAAGACCTAGTATTAATCGACCATTTGAGAGAGTGTCTACTGTTGCAGCTCCCATTGCAATCGATGATGGGCTTCTAGAGTAGATATTGATTATAGATGAGCCTATTTTTGGTTTTGATGCTTTTTGTGATACCATGCTTAACATGGAAAAGTTTTCCATCCCCCATGTTTCTGGAATCCAAATTGTGTCTACATTAGTATAAGATAGTATTTCTGAGCACTCTAAAACTTGATTTACTGTAAGAAGCGAGCCCAAACTGTATGCTATTCGCATAGAATGACTGTAACTCTTGGATATTCTAGTGTTTCCGATTTTTTGATATATCCAAAGTCTAAATCTACTTTTGAGCATTTTTACGGTAAAATCACACTTTATACTCTCAAGATCTACATTTTTGGTCCGTAATTTGACCTGATTCTAAAACTTGGTCTAACTTTTTTAGCATTATGTTAATTATCATTGAGGTCGAATATTATGAAAGCAATTTCTAATCTCAATTATTGAACGAACAATGTTACGCTGAAGACTCTACACAAAAAAGCTCCTTTTGGGACAATGCTACAAAATACGCTGCATCGTCAAATGGAGATGAGCCATTTGTAAGTGAAATAGCATACATGATGGTTACCCTTCATAGAACAGGTGCATAAAACTAATTATTTTTATTTAATTCTGATGAACATTTTTCAATATCTTTGAATGAGTCAATAGAGTACCACATGACGTTTTTAAATTTAACAGTTGTTAGTTTTCCATTTTTTGCATAGTCTGGAAAGACTGTTTTTTCTATATCTCCTTTTTTTGGCAAGTCTTGGAGTACCTCTTTTTGCAAATGATATATTCCTGCATTCATCCATACGTTTGAAATTTCTTTTTTCTCTTTGAATTTAGTTATTTTATCCTCTTTTGTCTCTATAATTCCAAATTTTGTTTTTAATTCAATGGATGCAATTGAATTTTGTTTTTTGGCTAATTGATTGAGATTGATGTTAGTTATTGTATCACCATTTAGCACGAAAAAAGATTTGTCTTTTATTGACAAGCCTGCTTGTTTGATAGCCCCTCCAGTGCCCAAGGGTGTTTTTTCTATTGAGAATTTTATTTTAACTCCAAGATTGTTTTTCATGGCAAGAAAATTCTCAATCATTTCTGTTTTGTACCCTGTGCAAATTATAATTTCTTTAACACCATATTTTCTTAGATATTTTATTTGCCATTCTATAATTGGAATATTATTTAGAGGAACAAGGGGTTTTGGTACATAATCTGTAATTGGGCGTAGTCGTTTTCCTCTTCCACCTGCCAAAATTATTGCCTTCATTAAACTATTGATAATATCGTGACATTATAACTTTAATTGGATTTTCTATATTGTGTTAATTATTCTGATTTGATTAAAAATACACATATCTTATGTAGACTCATCTTGTTTCTTTTTACAAATTCCACAAAAAAGGTAACCATCTTTGTGTCTAATCCAATAATGCTGTGCATGATCTTTTGTTTCATTCATCCTGTTATTTTGATTCTAACTAGATATAATTATTTTAGAAAATATTTAGAGTTGCTATTCCGAAATAATATCCAGCACCAGTTAATGCTATACTCCATATGCATGACCCTATCAACGTAAAAATCAAAAATTTGATGGGATTCATATTAAAAATTCCAGCAGGGATTGACACTAATTCACGAATGCCAGGAATAACTCTGCCAATGATTACTGATTTATCCCCATATTTTTCAAACCAATGATCAGCTTTTTTTAAACTGCTTTCTTTGATTTTTGCATATTTTAGATATTTTATCAATCCTATACGTCCTAATCTTTTTGATATGATGTAAATCACAAATGCACCTACTGTTGCACCACAACCCCCGGTTATTCCAATACCTATAACATGAAATACATTCATTTGATTTTTTAATATACTATATCCAGCTAAAGGAAACACCACTTCACTTGGAATTGGTGGAAAAACTGTTTCAATTAATGCAGCTAAAAATACTCCGGGATAAAGATTCTGAGACACTAGTGAGACAATCCATTGAATAAATGCGTCTATTTCACTCAAATCATTTTTCTTCCGTTAAGTAATAGTGTAATTCGGTATAACATTCAGTGCAGTATTCTTGATCATTGGTATGATCACAATCGTAAACTTTTGATACTTCATTATTACATTTTGCACAAGTTGGCATCTAGGATACACTAGTTTGAGATTTTTTTATCTTTATTGCACCTAATGCTACAATAATTCCTCCAATTATAATGAGACTTCCTCCCTCTCCCATCATTCTTGTGGAATTTTCTGTCTCTGCTGCACTAGTTGCAGACATTATTCCTCCAATAATTATCAGAATTCCTGTTATTATCAACATTATCCCCAACCCTCGGTATTGTGGTTTTTTTGATATGGAAAATGCAATTATTGATAAAATAATCGGTGGAAAACCAAATGCTATTCCACGTGTCATGGCATCAAATGGCAAAAATCCATCTCCTGCTCCACCACCACCTACGATGACATCTGACCCATAAATGACCAGTAAAATTATAGCAATTCCTGAAATTACATATGGAATTGAAATTGTCATACTTGAATTTCTTTATTTATATTTAATAAACCTATTATGGCAAGTTTGCTCTTTATGCTGGATTTATCGACACTTTGTCTTTGAGAGATTCTAATTTTTTTAATAGTTGATCTATTGACTCTCCCTGTGTTCCTACTAAATTGAAATGACCTAATTTTCTTAATGGTTTTGAAATTTTTTTACCATACATTTTAAGAAAAACATTTTGTTCTGATAGTACTATTGGTTTGTATTCTCCCTCAAAATTTTTTGAGCCTAAAATATTGTACATTATAGTTGGATGTAAAAGAGACGTATTTCCTAATTCTAAACCCAAAATTGCTCTGAGATGTTGCTCAAACTGAGATGTTTCACTTGATTGTAATGTATGATGACCAGAATTATGTACTCTTGGTGCAATTTCATTTATTATGATTTCATCATTTTCTGTAACAAACATCTCTATTCCAAAAATACCAGCTCCTTTTAGAACACTCATTGTAGTTTTGGCAATATTATCTGCTTTTTTTGCAATTTTTTCAGATATTCTTGCAGGAGCTATTGTTTCACGAAGAATGTTATCTTCATGAATATTTTCTACAAGAGGAAATGTTTTAATTTGTCCTTTTGTGTTTCTTGCAGCAATAACGGATACTTCCATTTTAAACGGTATGAATTTCTCTAGCATTAAATTTTTTTCATTAAAATGACCAAATGCTTTTTGAATTTGTTTTGATGAATCTATTTTAAAATTACCTCGTCCATCATATGCATCACGTCTAGCTTTGAGTATTGATGGATATCCAAATTTTCTCAATCCTTGTTCCAAATCAGAAATAGATTCTACTAAAATAAATTCTGGAACTGGAATATCATTTTGCATTAAAAACGATTTTTGTAAAAATTTGTCTTGAATTATTTTTAGTGTTTCTGGTGATGGATTGATCTCTGCATCTTTTTCAACTGTTTTTAATACTTCACTATCTCCCGATTCTATCTCATATGTAATGATATCCGATCTTTTGGCTAATTCGATTATGGCATTTTTATCTTTAAAATCTGCAATTATTTGCTCTGCGCCTACCTGTGCTGCAGAGCAATTTTTTACAGGATCTAAAACTATGATTTTTGAAATATGTTCAGGCATTTTCTTGGCTGCCTCAGTTATCATCATTCCAAGTTGTCCGCCGCCTATTATTCCAAGTATCTTACTCATAATCATTTTCTTGATTTACGATTAAAAATATCTAATGCTAATTTTTGTAAATCAATTGCTTTTTTCAATATAGATTCAACCTTTGAGGAACTGATTTTAGCCATTATAGATAATAACTTGCTTTATTTTTCTATTGTTGTGAGTTACACACAAAAACCTTTGGTTGGGATCATCATGGGTTCAAGCTCTGATAGTAGAATAATGAAAGATGCTGCTGAAGTTCTGGATAAATTTAAGGTAAAACACGAGGATCAGATTGTATCGGCACATAGAACACCTACTAGATTAGATGAATATGCCAAACATGCAGAAAAAATGGGATTTAAAATAATAATCGCAGGTGCAGGTGGAGCTGCACATCTTCCAGGGATGATTGCATCGCATACAATAATTCCTGTAATAGGAGTTCCAATTATGGTCTACAATGATAAACAATCTAAAAAAACAGACAATTCAAAATTTTCTTCTTTTGGAGGATTGGATTCGCTTCTCTCTATTTCAGAGATGCCATCAGGTTCGCCTGTTGTGGCAGTTGGAATAAACAAGGCAGGTAATGCTGGAATATACGCAATAAAAATTTTGGCAAATGAATTTCCAGAACTAAAAAATAAATTAAAACAACACAAATTAGTTCAGCATGATTCAGTACTAAAAGAATCTGAAGAATTAAAAAAACAAGGTCTTAGTAAATTTGTTAAAAAAAAATTCAAATAAATTTATGTCATTAAACTAAATTTGATGTTTTTCTTTTGCAATGCCTCAATTAGTTTATCTGCCTGTTCTTTTCCCTGCGTTTCTAAGCTTAGGGTAACTCCTGCAGAACCTGCACTAATGTTTGAACTTAACCTATCATGCACTACTTCCACAATATTTGCATTAGCTGCACTAATTTCATCTACTATCTCCTTAAATGCACCAGGTCTGTCAGGTAGCAAAATTGATAATTTCAGTAAACGTCCCATTGTAGCCAAGCCTTTGTCTACTATTTGTCCTAAAAGATACATATCCACATTGCCTCCGGTTAATATCGCTACGACTTTTTTTCCAGGCGAGGGCTTTGCTGCAATCAAATAAGCCAAACCTACAACACCTGCAGGTTCAACTACAAATTTCATTCTCTCCATTAGCAAAAACATTGCTTTGATAATTTCTGAATCATCAACTAACACTATCTTATCAATTAATTCTTTAATTATTGAAAATGTTATTTGTCCTGGTATTTTGACAGATATTCCATCTGCGATTGTTCTTGCACCACCACATGATGTTAAAGAACCACTTTTAAGAGATTCATACATGGATGGAAATGATCTTGATTGAACGCCAATTACTTTGATATTTGGGTTTTTTTCTTTTATTGCAATTAAAACTCCTGCAGCAAGTCCGCCCCCTCCAATTGGAACATAAACTTCATCTACATCAGGGAGATCTTCTAAAATCTCTAATCCTATTACACCTTGTGCTGCTATGATTTGTGGATCATCAAATGCGTGTATCATTGTGGCACCAGTTTCTTGTGCAATTTCTTTTGCTTTTGAAGATGATTCATCGTAATTTATTCCCTCTAAAATCACATTTGCGCCATAATCTTTAGTGGCAGATACCTTTGATGGTGATGCGTTTTTTGGCATAACAATTGTACATGGTATTTTTTCCAATGATGATGCAAATGCAACACCTTGTGCATGATTGCCTGCAGATGCTGCAACCACTCCATGTTTTTTTTCATCAGTAGACAATAATTTTATTTTATAATATGCCCCACGCATTTTAAATGAGCCTGTTTTTTGTTGAAATTCTGCCTTTAGATAAATTTGTGAACCTGTAATATTGCTAAAGATTGGTGAATAAACTAATGGTGTTTTTTTTACCTCTGTTCCTCGTAAAGAGTTTGCATTTTGTATTTCATCATATGTTGGATTCATTGGAAATTCTGCTAGATAAGAGAGATATTTGACTTCTTCCATTTCAAATTTAGATTTTTAATCAGATTTTGTGCGCAATTCATGAGAAAATCACAAATAAATCAAAACAGTCCTCAAAATCACATCTGAGGGTTAAATACGGACATTTTGTCAAAACCTTAACTATTTTTTTAAATAATTTTAAGCATTATGATATCAATAATTTGAAAAAATCATCTAAGCGTTTGATGATGTTTTCTTTTACGGACTCTGGGATCTTTCGAGGATCAAAGAGACCCTCTTTTGTTTTATTTCGGATAAATTCAATATCAAATGTACACAAACATCCTTCTTCACCTGTTATCAATCTGGTATCATCAATTAATACAGGACTGGTTTGATATGTTTCAACTAACATATTGTCCAATTCCTTGATTAGATTTATTTTTTTATTTGATAAATCTTGAAAATCAACTTCAATGTCTTTTTCAATCTCTTTGTATATTTTTTCTCTAAATTCATCGTTTGCGTAAAATATTTCAAATAATTTCTGATGATCAAAATCCTTGTATCCTTTATCCTTTAATTTATTTAACACAAACTGATCACTGTTATCTGACATTTGCTGTTCTTTATTTTTTGTCAAATCAATTATTTCAGATAATTCTTTTTGCAATTGTATGACACGCTGATCTGGTTTGTAGTATAATAATACATGATATTGTAATGACATGTGTCCTGAAATAAGATAATTTCCTTCTCTAATCTCAAATTTGGTAAAAATTCTTTTAATGTCTTCATTATTTGAAATTGAAACTTCTTGAACTGACCAATCCTTCAAATCTTTAATGATTGTTTGATAAAAGTCATTTACAAGTGCAGGATCAAAAGTTTTTTGCTCGGTAATTGTCGCGTCCCCTAACATTACCTTGATGCTTATTGATTTGGTAAGATCCATTATTTTTGCAAGAAATGACTGTTGAATACTCTCATTTTTGTTATTCAGATATTGAATAAAGTCATTTGGAGATCTTGTACCTAAACGCACAAGAAATAACAAATTTTAACTGTCCTTAAACCTTAAGATCAAGTATATCTTAAATAGAAAAATTATATTATTTTATGCATGTCTAAAAGGAAAATTCGGTGTGATCTTTGTAATTCCGTGATTTTACAGTATTACCATGAGGGTTATAAGGGGAATAGGGGGAAATGCCCTATCTGCAATACAGATTTTCCACTAGAATGAGATGATAAAAAATGCCCACAATCAATGAACCAACCAAATCTCAAATTGAACAAAATACCAAAATATCGACTGAGCAATCTAGTCCCAATTTGATAGATGTGCTACTTGGCCAAAAAGAACACAAAGTTGTAGATTCTGAAACGATGATTCTAGAAACACAGAAACGAATTTGGGGGGCATTAAAACAAGGTTATGAATATACGGGCATTACAGATGAGTCAGAAAAATTTCTACGCAAAAATGTTTTTTCCAAATTTGACATAATTGTACTTTATGTTGATTTAGTTGGCTCAACTACAATGACATTAGAATTACCTGAAGACAAATTGGCAATCATAATAAGCTCTTTTGCTTTAGAGATGGCATCTGTTATTACTCTTCATGGCGGATATGTTTTAAAATTTGTAGGTGATGCAGTGATTGGATATTTTGTTGCTTCGGAGAACCCACTTTTGGCTGCAGATAATGCTGTAAGTTGTGCAAAATCTATGCTAACAGTAATACAAAAAGGCATCAATCCTATTTTGAATCAATATGATTACCCTGATTTAATGGTAAAAATCGGAGTTGATTTTGGTCAGAGCATAGTTGTTAGGTATGGATCAAATCCAGATGCTTCTCCTGTTGATTTAATGGGTCCTGCAATGAATATTGCTTCAAAAATTCAATCACTTGCAAAACCAAACCAAATCTTAATTGGTGATGATGTATATCGTAGATTGCATCCATCTTCTCAAAGTTCATTTAAGGAAATTGTTTGGAGAAACAACGAATGGAAATACCGTTCTAGATTAACGGGTAAAATTTATCCAGTTTATGAGTATGGTGGTTAAACAGTAAACTTTTCGGGGCATTCAACATGCTCATAATGATGCTCTGTGAATTTTTCTTGAATCACATAAATTACAATTTTATGTAGATCTTCGTCTTTGATGTTTTTATTGCATCTGATACATGTCTTTATTGATTCTGTCATGCGTATTTGCGATCTAAAATAGAGAACTATAAGGATCTGCGATCAGCTCAAATTGAGCTAAAATGACTGCAAATTAGCTATATAGTATATCAAACGCCTAAAGACAAGGCAAAAATATAGCAAAAACAGTAAGATGCTGTGGAAGATTTACCAATAAAACAGCTAAAGTACATCGGATTAAACCCAAACATACCTCACATTGCTTTACAATTTCCAAGATTGCCCCCAGGTTTATCTAATCCATTGTTTAAAATTTTTGAAAACCCAATGAGAGAAAAATTTGCTGAAGACAATGCATCAATTAATAAAAAACTAGAAGGATTTCAGCAATCATATCAGAGATATGCATCTGGACTATTAACCATGAATTCTGGTGGAATTGTTCCTCCTGGACATCCATTGTTTAGTCGACAAAATTCCGTTAGTGCATTAAAAACAGAAAATGATAAATTATTAAAAGAGAATCTAGAATTAAAGAAAAAACTAGATAGCAAAAAAGAATCCAACTCTAGAATGCATTGATTTATTGTAAACGTGTATTTTTAACATATTATTAATTTTTAAGAATAAATTTTCATACTAGTAAGAATCCTTATTAATTTCAAATTTAATTTTGATTGTGGTAAAGACTCCTGCTGAGATATGGAAAGATAAAATAATTCAATATAGAAAAAAATGTCAAAGTATTCTCCAATTATCTAATACAATCAGATATGCCGGTGTGATAAATGCCTACGGTAGAACATTGACAGGAATTGTAAGACCCAATGTAAAACCTATGCTAAAATCAGAACAAGTCAAAAATGAGTTTTTCATAATATCCACATTGATAACACTAAGAAGAGATACTGTAAATGCACTTGGTAAATTAGATTATGTATTACTACAACACCAAAAAGTATCTATTGTAATTTTTCAAAAAGACGACATGACATACTATATCTCAATTGATAAAGCAGAAAAAGATATAGATAAAACAATTACATCCATTAAAAAAATACTCTAAGCTGGAGTAAATCCGTGGTATCCACTTGTCTGTTCTGCTTTATCTTCAAAGATCGGCTCAAATAACGAAATCAAATAATCATCAGGATCTAAAATGACTGCATTTTTTCCTGCATCTCTATCTACAACATCACGATGAATCTTTACTCCTTTTGATTTTAATTCCTCAATTGCAGACTTAACATCTCCTACCAAAAATCCTATAGTAATTCCGTTTTCAATAGAACTACCTATGTGTTGAGCAGTTAATGATGCTGGATGTAAACTTAGTAAGGCTCCAGAAGTTCCTAGATCCACCCAAGATCGTCGTTGTCTTTTTATTGGAAGTCCAATAAGTTCATGATAAAATTTTATAGATTTATCAAGATCTTTAACTGCTAAAATAACATTCCCAACCTTTTTGATATTCACAAGCAATATACCCCCAAGTATGTTAAATTCTTTGTCATTGAACTTCTACCATAGTTTCAGTTCTTTCTACCCCAGTAATTTTTTGAATTTGATTAGTAACATCTTTGATTTTTCCTAGGTCTTCTACATCGATAATAGCTACAGCATCAAATTGTCCACTAGTTGGAAAAGAGTCATAAACTGAATTGACCTTGCGTAGTCTTGCAGCAATTAATTTTTTAGGGGATTTTACCAATACTATTGCTCTTACCATCCCATGTTTACCTCAACTTCAATTAATGTCTCAGTGGTTACAATTTCTCTAATTTTTTTAAAATCTATTACGGTGTTGTTGATTTCATCAATATTGCCATGTAATACAGCAGTAATATCTGCACGACCAGTAACTATCATTACATCTTTTATTATTTTACGTTTTTTCTTTAGAATTGCAACTACTATGTCTACTTTACCTGGTTTTACAGTAATTAGACACAGTGCTTTCATAGTTAATATGTAATGTTGGATCGAATAAAGATTGCTTTAGTCATACGCATCTTGAGATCTAGACTCTTCAAGATATGCTCTTCTTTCTTCATTTACTTTTTCTTGATCAATGGTGATATCGTCATCTACTATTACAATGCCTATATCATCACTTTGTTCTTCTTTTAATTTTTTTGCCTTTGATTTTGCTGCTTTTGCCTTTGGTGTGGTTACTTTGGCCTTTGATTTTGCTGCTTTTGCCTTTGGTGTGGTTACTTTGGCCTTTGATTTTGCTGCTTTTGCCTTTGGTGTGGTTACTTTGGCCTTTGATTTTGCTACCTTTTTTTCAGTCATTAATGTCGAAAAACAAGAGGTTACCCTGTTTTTAAATATTATGCAGAATAATTCTTTTAAAAAAGTAGAATCTAGGACGCATGTTTTAATTCATACATGTTAAATCAAGGATACCAAGTATTTGTCTAATATAGGATATTTTTGGAAATTAATTGAATCAAACAAATCTATTAATTCATAAATTTAGGAGGAATTTTAGACCATCATTAAATTAATCTCATCAAGATAAAATACCCTCAATGTTGTCTTGTAATTTAATTTGGTTTGAATTAATTGCATAATGAATTTAAGATTTTATGATGTGATGCATTTGTATTTTTTGTATCTAAAATCAATTCACATCTAGAAGTTTTATCTAAATCTTAGTTATCGCTAAAATCTTATGTATGAAATGTAGTAATACTGACCATTAAAGTCAAAAAACCACATGATGTTAAACATAGTAAATAAATTCTCTTACAGAACTAGATACAGAGGCATACATATTTTGAAGCATAGAAGTTATTTGTGAATTTAAGATCTTAAAAAGTAAAAGATGCCAGCGGGGGGATTTGAACGCCCGACGGCCCGGTCTTCAGCCGAGTGCTCTCCCAGGCTGAGCTACGCTGGCACAACAAATTTGCTTTGAGTTGAGGAATTAAAAGTTGTCTTTACCATACTAACATAGCAAAAACACAGGATTGTAAAGCAATACAGCTATAAAATAAGGTAATTAAGAAATCAAAATCAACGATAAAGATCAATAAAAGGAAAATTTAATCAGTAGTGCCTTTTTTCAATTTATTTCTAACTGCCTCTTGTATTTCACGCTCTAATTTTTCCTATTCTTCAATCAATAACTTTTTCATTTGTTTTTCAACATAATCTTTACCCATTTGTACCTATTAGAATACACAAGTGCTAAGAAATAAGGACTTCGAATTAAACACGATAATCATACAAACAAATGCCTACAGTTTAAGATATGTATACAAAATAAAATTGTTAGTTGGGTAACCTTGATTTAATTTATCTAATAACAAAAAAATAATTTAAAATAGTTAACTGATGCATTTTTAGACTTTCCAAATTATGTCTTTTTGTCCACTTCTTTTATTTAATATACGTCCTAAAACAAAAAAAAGATCAGACAAGCGGTTGACATATTTGATGCAGTTATTATTGATCTTTTCTTGTTCACTTAATAATACAATACATGTCTCAGCCCTTCGGATGACTGTTCTAACATGATGAAGTTGAGATGCAACAATATTGCCACCAGGCAAGATAAAATTAGTAAGAGACGGTAACACTTTTTCGTATTTGTCAATATTTTTTTCCAAGTTACCTATCATGTCTAATGTAACTCTATTTTTTTCATCTACCAAGTTTGGGTTTGAAAGATCAGCACCAACTACAAACAATTCGTTTTGAATTAAATTTAATAACATAGTAATGTCTTTATCTAATTCATAAGACAATACAATTCCTAATCCTGCATTTGCTTCATCAATTGTACCATATGCAATTATTCTTGGATGAGATTTTGAGACCCTAGAATTACCTTGTAATCCAGTAGTTCCATTATCTCCTGTCTTTGTGTAAATTTTCAATATTGTATGAAGACTATCTTAACTATTATGTTGTTCGAATTATTTATTACCATTTACTTACAAATACAATTATTGTCTAAAGATATTTTCCAATACCGGAATTCAAAATTTGAAAATAATCATAAATCAACCAAACAGAATGATATTCATGATTCTGAATTAGAATGCAATCTCCAGAAAATTTTACAAATTTGATTCTAGATTTTTTTTATACATCTGCAAATCTAAAAAAGATTTCACGACAAGGTTGGATTGACAAATTATCTATAGATAAACCAGAATCTGTCGCAGATCATACATTTTCTATGGCAATCATGGGGATGATTTTCTCAGATTTGGAAAACTATAATACTGAAAAATTTTTAAAAATTATTCTTTTACATGATTTAGCAGAATCAGTAACCGGTGATATACCCCAAGGACAAATTTCAACAGAGGAAAAAATAGAATTAGAAAATAATACCATGAAAAAAATCTTAAATGATTTACCACTATCACTGCAAAAGCAATATGGTGTACTGTGGGAGGAATATCAATCAAACAATTCTAAAGAAGCAAAAATAGTTCATCAGTTAGACAGATTGGAAATGGTATTGCAGGCAAAAATTTACTCGAATGAGGGGCATTCTAAAGAAAAATTAAATTCTTTTTTTAATTCTGCAAGAAACGAAATAAACGATCCCAAACTACTAGAATTATTTACAGAGATATTAGATAAATAACTATGTCTGAAAAAAATAATGATGAGTTAATTGAAGCACAAAAACAAGTCATAGGGATACTCTTTGAAGTAATCAAAAGATTACAAGCAAATAATGACTTGGATGAAGAATATTTTCAAATAATTACTTCAAATGACAAAACAGAAAACCAGAGAGTGACAAAAATACTTGATGAACGAAAGGAAAACGCAAAGATAGTTGGAAGACTCTTAGAACAATTAGAAATTTAATTTTCACAGCATGAATCTTAATCATCTGAAATAATTTTCAGTCTTGCTGTTTGTTCATATTTGTCTTGAATGTAATGAGAGAGGTTTATCACTCTAATTCGTGATGCTTTGTTTGACCAGCTACCTTCATTTTCAAACCATGATTCAATGTCATCTACGTCATATCTTTCGCCACTTTTGAGAATGTCTCTAAAAATTGATTTTATTTCTTCTATTTCTTGTTCTTTTAGATTACTTTTATCTTCAACAACAGTGGTGATTTCATTTAATTTTATTATCACATTATTTGTAAGAGGCATGATTTTATCAGATTTGGAAGATATAACAGTCTTTTGAGATATTGTTTTTATAACAATCCTGTCTTCTTTGAGTCGTGCAGTATTTTCAGGCTTTAAAAACAGGACAAAAAAGGGTTGCAAGTGCAAGAGAATACCTAAATCAATTAACCAATGGAAAGGCAATGCCTGCACTTGCATTAAGAGATAACAAATCAAATGTATGGGAACCAGTAGGAGAAGAAAATCTTTACGCCTTTGTTGATGAATCAGCAGGATTTGTTTTAACAGACAACAGCGGTTACATACTTGCATTAGTTGATAAAAATGGTATTTCTAAAACAATTGTTCAAGGAATTACAAAGGAACAAAAAGAAATTCTTGAAGATTCATTCCAAAAAGACAATATTTTAGAATACAAAGGTAAAGTAATACTTCCTGTATAGTCAAATTGATAAATTTTTACCAAGAATAGTCAAAAAAATTAGCGTAAAGCTTTTGTTATCATCATATTTACAATAACAAATGGCAAAATTTTCTCAAGAGATTGAAGTTAGTGGTCATCTTATTGATTCGTCGATTCTCACAAAAATATTTGATAAAATCATGGATCTGCATGGTGAATTTCAAGTAGAAGAAATCAATATAGGACAAAAGAAGAAGGATCCATCATATGCGCGATTATCAGTTACTGGGAAGAATCAAAAACATCTAGATGAAATTTTAGAAACAATTTATCGGGAAGGAGCAGTCTCAAAAATACAAAAAGGAATTTTGCTTAAAAAATCACCAAAAGATATGGTTATGCCTGATAATTTTTACAGTACTACAAATAATCATACTCAGATTTTCCACAATGAAAAATGGATTCAAGTTGAAAATATGATGATGGACAAATGTATTGTAGTCAAGTATAACAGAGCATTTTGTGTACCTGTAAGAGATGTGAGAAAGGGAGACGAAATAATAGTTGGAGAGGGGGGAATCAAAATTACCCCACCTGAGCGTCCAAGAGAAGGAGTAAACGTTTTTGAATTTATGGGAAGCTCAAGCTCTAGTGAACGACCAACTCAACATATAGCAAAAAAAGTGGCAGAGGATATATACAAGACAAAAAAGAAGGGTGGAAAAATAATAATTGTTGGCGGTCCTGCAATAATTCATACTGGAGCAGCAGATGCGGTTGCAGATTTGATCAAACTGGGATTTATTGATGGCGTTTTAGCTGGAAATGCATTAGCAGTTCACGATATAGAATATGCCATATTAGGAACGTCACTTGGAATGAATGTTCATGATGCAACTTTGGCATATCGTGGACATCGAAATCACATGGAAGCAATAAACGCAGTTTTTCGTGCAGGTTCTATTGCAAATATGGTTAAAACAAAAAAATTAACGCACGGTATAATGTACCAGTGTGTAAAAAATAAAATCCCTTTTGTATTGGCTGGTTCTATTCGTGATGATGGACCATTGCCAGATGTAATTACAGATGTAGCAGAAGCCCAGAGAGAATATAAAAAAATTCTCAAGGATGCAAATATGGTAATCATGATTTCTACCATGTTGCACTCTATTGCAACTGGGAATATGTTGCCTGCAAATGTCAAAGTGATAGTAGTTGATATCAACCAGCCAACGGTTACCAAGCTTATGGATAGAGGAACATGGCAAGCATTAGGCATAGTAACTGATGTTGGTGCATTTTTACCAATGGTGATACAAGAAATTAAAAAATATAAAAAATAGACTTATGGAGTTAAACTAATTTTTAAAACATGAAACTATCACTATATCACATACAGAAGAACATAAAATATTCACATACAGAGGAGAGATGATTTGATTGAATCATTAGTAAATTACAACACGATTGGGATTGGATTGGCTCTCACCATGTTGATAACAAGTTCTGTGATAGATATTTGGAAAAGAGAAATTCATGATTATTACTGGATTGTATTTGGAAGTGTTGGATTTTTATTAATTTTTATAAATTCAGATATTTTACCGTATTTACTCAATATAGGAATAGCGTTAATCATAGCCCCATTTGTGATTTTTATTTGGAGAATTGGATTGTTTGGAGGAGCAGATGCATTTGCATTAATTGCATTAGCAGTAATTGCTCCAATGATTACACTTTCTGAAAATCCTGTAACACCATTCACATCACTATCCAACACAGCAATATTGTTTGTAATACCATTTTTTGTCAATATTTTTAGAAATTTAATAGCTATTGCAAAACATGAAAATATTTTTGAAGGGTTTAAAGAAAGCAATTTTAAAAAAATTTGTGCCATGCTAATTGGTTATAAAGCAAAAAACCCAAAATTTTGTTTTTCCATTGAAAAAACTGAAAAAGGTGTAAAGAAGCTAAATCTAACAGTCCATCATGCAGAAAATGAAGAATATTGTACAACATCTAACACATGGATTACCCCCGGAATACCGTATATTCTACTAATTACAGGTGGGTTTATCTTACAATTATTATACGGTGATCTTTTACTGAATTTCTTTATCAATAATTTTTAAAACTGATCACAATCATACCTATTTGAGCATCTAGTCTATCTCTTGTGGCCTTGTTCATTCCTGCCTGTAATATTGTAGAATCAGAGTTTGTCAACATTTTGATAAATTCAATATTCTTCTAAAGAAAGATCAGTCATAACATCAAATTTTTTTCTTCAATAAATCAAGAGTCAATTTAGGATCTGCCTTGCCTTTTGTCTTTTGCATTACTTTTCCTACAAGATAATTGATAGTTTGAGGATTAGATTTTGCTTGTTCTACAGCTTGAGGTTCTTCTGAAATTACTGAATCAATAATTTTTGATAATTCAGATTCGTCTGAGACATTACCTAAATCAAGCTCAGATATAATCACAGATAATGTTTTGCCTGATTTTACTATTTCACATAATGCATTTTTGGCAGAAGTTCTTGTGATTTTACCAGACTGTATGGAATCAGCTATCTCTTTTAGATGGGATGATTTTATTTTAGAAGACTCTCTTTTTTCTCTGGTATCTACCAACCCCATCAAGTCTGTCGTTATGATATTTGCAACTTCTTTGGCATTTTCTTTAGTATGAGCATCTTCAAATAAATCTGAATAAAATTTGTCAGATGAAAGCACATCTGCAACCTGTGCAGGAATGTTATATTTTGAGATATATCGTTGCTTTTTAGAACTAATACTTTCTGGCATTTCAGATTTTAATTTTTCTTTAATTTCATCTCCTATTCTAACCCAGGGAATATCGCCTTCTAGAAAATATCTATAATCCAAGTCTTCTTCTTTTGATCTTGAAGAAACAGTAATCTTTCTTTTATCATCCCAATGACGTGTTTCTTGCATTATTGGAATATCTCTTGAATGTAAGCTTTGTTGACGTGTGATTTCAAAATGAACTGCTTTTTCTAAATCATGAAATGAACCAATATTTTTTATTTCTACTTTATGTCCACCTTCAATTGATACGTTAGCATCTGCTCTCATTGCTCCTTCTAAACTAGGATCTGATACCCCAAGATTTTCTAGCAAATTTGATAAAATATTTAAAAATTCCCTCACTTCTTTTGGGTTTTCAAAGTCAGGCTCAGTTACAATCTCGACCAAAGGTGTACCAGCACGGTTATAATCCACCAAGGTTACTAGATTTTTTTCAGAACTACCATCATAAATTAGCCTACCCGGATCTTCTTCTAGTTGGATTCTAGTTATTCGTATCTTTTTTTCTCCAACCATAAGAATACCAGTGCCGCCAACACTAGTATCACCATAGATGTTTAGTTGAGTAATTTGAAAATTCTTTGGCAAATCAGGATAAAAATAATTTTTTCTAAAAAAAGCAATTTTTTCAGGAGTACTACAATTTAGTGCCATTGCAATCATTGTTGCTTTTTCAACAGCTTTTTGATTCAATCTAGGAAGACTACCTGGCAACCCCATACAAATAGGACAGATATTGGTGTTTGGTTCAAACTCTCTATAATTTGCTTTGCATGAACAAAATAATTTACTTTCTAACTTTGTGAGTTGACTGTGAATCTCTAATCCAATTTTTGTCAAATTGGAACCTCTGGTAGTTTTATAGTTTTTTCTAGTGCATATGCTGCTTGGAGTAATAACTTATCGTTCATAGAATTTGCAATAAGCTGGATTCCAATTGGTAGACCATTTGATATTGCATATGGGATTGATATTGCAGGTTTTCCAGTAAGATTAGCAGTCACTGTATTGATATCAATAAGAAACAAAGATGCGGGATCATTTATTTTCTCACCAATCTTAAATGGTAAAATTGGAACTGTTGGTGATATCAATAGATCAAATTTCTTAAAGGCATCATTAATTTGTCTAGTAAGTTTACTTTTTACTTTGAGTGCTTTGAGAAAATATTTTCCTGCATGTCCTGCAGAGGGAACAAATCCTCCAAGAATCATTCGTCTTGTAACTTCAGGACCAAGTTTTTTTCTTGCTTTTTCTATATAGGAATTAAACTCGTATCCCTCAACAGAAAAATCATAACCATATCTCAAATTATCATATCTTGCAAGATTACTACCTGCCTCAGTTGCAGTAATTGTATAATATGCTGCAACTGAATATTTTACCATATCAAGGGATGTTTCTTCACATGTTGCCCCCAATCCTTCTAATTTTGATATTGCATCGTTTGTTGCAGAAAGTACTGCTTGGTCAATTCCTTCTCCAATCATCTCCTTGATTATGCCTATTTTTTTGCCCTCTATACCCGAATTGATATCTTTGAGATAATTTTCATTATTGTTATTTACAGTGGTATTATCATTAGGATCTAATCCTGCAATGAGATTTAGCATAAATGCTGCATCTTCCACGGTTCTAGTTAGTGGTCCAATCTGTTCGATACTGTTTGCATAAGAAATTAGACCATATCTACTAATCAATCCATAAGTTGGCTTGTATCCAACAGTTGAGCAAAAACTAGCTGGATTTCTAACAGAACCCCCAGTATCAGAACCTAATGAGGCAACACATTCAAATGCGCTAACAGATACTGCACTGCCTCCAGAAGAACCTCCCGGAACATAATCTGTATTCCATGGATTTTTACTTGGACCATATGCACTAAATTCAGTAGAAATCCCCATTGCAAATTCATCAAGATTTACTTTTCCAACAAAAATTGCGTCTTGTTGTTTTAGTTTTTTAATTACAGTAGCATCATAGGGTGCAATAAAATTTTCAAGCATCTTTGATGCACATGTTGTT